>Ga0325414_1003721_pt1 | contig 15915 bp, 7 predicted proteins | sample PopdelMetagenome_8_FD_206183 | JGI IMG/M metagenome (GOLD analysis project Ga0325414, IMG submission 206183) | Populus deltoides microbial communities from Bellville, Georgia, United States - Leaf-PdKOR-R3 | ecosystem: Host-associated > Plants > Phyllosphere > Phylloplane/Leaf | place: USA...
AGAATCACGTTTCCTATTCACATACCTAATTCAACCATACAAGATTGCCAACAAAGAGATTTCAAATTTCCCGATTATTTTGGAAAGAGATTGCAAGACGCATTCTTCTTGTGTGCCATTACACACACAAACAGGAGCTCAAAAAGCTGACAGCAAAACGAAGATAAGCTTTAATCTGGTGAAGGCACAGCAACAATAACTATAAGACGAACATGCAAAAACTACTGGATTTCTAAAATCATGCAAGGAGCAGTATACAATGGAAGAGCAATGACCTACAACTATATTAACAATAGCAGCTACAGCACTGGTACAGGCCACAAAGGGCCACTTGCACACTTTGCGGCTGAACTCAACAAATTTTTCCATTAAATTATACACCATCCTTGAGAAAAATCATAAATGGCTCGGCCTTCTTTTACCAGCATCTGTCCTCAACCTCTTTACAGGATTTGCCCAACCAACACTCCCCACACCACCATTTGGTGGTTGTGGTTGGTTCACCCACCCTTGCTGATGCCTATTCTGCTGGCTCAGTCTCGCATCTTTAGGTATTGAATTCAAAACAGGACTAGTATTCAGTCTCGCATCTTTAGGTATTGAATTCAAAACAGGACTCGTGATATTACGGCCCATGCTAGGGGGGGAGACAGGACCACTTGATCCAGTCCTCGACCTCACTGCTGACTTGTCCCGGTCTTTCCTCTTCTTCTTGCAGATAACCAACTCCCCTGGATGCAGTGGAGAATCATCCTGACGATATTGTTCCCTGCTACTGCCACTGCCACTTCCACTCCCAACCCTTGTTTCCTTCTGGGGCACACGGACGCTCCTAATGTCTTCACTCTTAGGGATGGATCCTCGCTGCATTGGCTTATGGGTAGTGCTGTTGTCAGGTTCCACATTATTTATTGACTTGTTTCTCTTGCTTAGGCCAAGAGCAGCTTGTTTTGCAGACAGAGCAGAAACGGAAGTTGATGATGGGCCAGAGAAAGATAGAGCGTTCCTGGCCTCTCGGAAATCGGTGTCTGGAAATGCAATCTTCAAGATATCAAAAAAGAGATCATGCACCTTTCTTGCTTCAGTTCTAACCTGCATGATGTAAACATACCTTGAGATTCTAACTTGTTTTGAAGTTCGACCAAGTGGATTAGCTCTGGTAATTGGCACCATTGGGAGTTAAGGCAGCTAATTGAAGTAATAGATAGAAGAAATCACAAAATTCCATTGTTCTGACAACTGAGCATATGTTCACTTATATACAGGGAAGAATTTGGAAATTTTGATTCACATGAAAATCATGCGATGTAACCAAAGGATAAGCTTTTGGCAAGCAGAGTGTTCAAGAACAACAATAAAGAAGAATAGTTCCCAACCTTTTTTTGTCTCATCCTTTAATGGGATAATAGATCAAACCTTAAAATCAAAAGTTGAACTGTGGTACATACAGAAATGATGTTTCCATAAATTACTCAATCATACCAGTCCATTATGTTTAAGTGCGAGAAAAAGAAAACCAAAACAAGAAATATTTAATTGGACATTTCAAAATTATATCCAAAATGTTTGCATAGAAAAGAATTTAAAAATCTTGTAAATGAATGATACTACGAAACAGATAATATGACATCTCCCAAGAGGGAATAACACAACTTTTATAAAAGAAAGATAATAGAGCACTTTAGAAATTGGTTATGCATGACTGGACACAAATTCCACAACAAATCATTGACAAATGCCATACTATAAAAATGTTTCAAAGAGATCATATTCATGCTCCAACAGGATATCCAGAGACATCGCCAGTAGCATTTTCCAGGAGAAAATGTTTTAGATAAAAAATTGTTGAAGTGAAAGTTTGGATGAGAAATCATACCTCATGTGAGAACCCATAAAATTGCATTGCACCCTTTAACATGAATTGCACGTCAAACACAAGCTCCATCACTCCACTATACTCCAATCTGTCAACACGCTGTTCAATCTTCCGTAAATCCAAAAGATTAGTTCCAGCACCACTTACGTGACCAGAATTTTCAATCCTCTTCCACAAATCAGCTAGAAGAGGTACAATTTGTTGTCCTTCCTTGTCTATCCTCTTTTGGAACTTGCCAATAACATTCTTACACTGCACAATTGAAACTTCCAGTTAATATACAGAAATATGATATAACTAGGGACAGACAATTAAAAAAAAAGTCTACACTTGATGTAAAGAACATCATGTGCCAAGCCAATCTTGATTTTCCACTGTCAAGCCTCTTTTAGGCACATATGACCTATCCAATTACATTATATTAACAAGACAATAAATTAGAATAATAAATGAACTGAGTTCATACCCTTCTCTGGATGACATCAGACATCTTGGTGCCCAAAGATGAAGTACCACTTGTACTTGGAACTTTACCATCCAGACTCACTCTGGAGTGTTCAGTAGCATCCTCTGCTGGAGCAGACTGCAAATGCAATATGCCAGATTTTGGCGAAGCATGTAACTTAGGTGTTTTGGCTATTCTTCTTGAAGGTAAATTTCGCCTACTTGTTGAGGAATCAATCTGATCATGCTTGAATCCACTAGGCTCTACTAATGCTTTCATTTCAGTATCGCTCCTCAACTGTGCTTGATATTTATGATCCATTTGGAATGGCAACAAACAAGAATCTCCACGTTGCACATCATTGCTAGACTTCTCCTCTGGCCTTTCAACAGTGTGACGGGGTCGAAGCCGAATACTACGTTTTCGTTTAATCTTAGGTTGCAGAACCTGTTCATCTTCACCTTCGTCGCGATCATGCATCCAACTTCCAGATTGCTGGTGATCCACGTGAGAATCTCCAGACACGGCAATTTCCCCCTCTTCTAATTCATCTGGCTGTACAATATTAATGGAACAGTAAATGGATAGCAATACTACCCAAGTCAGTAATGAAGCACAAGAATAGGTATAGAAGGAACATACCAGCTTTTTGGGAAGTGAACCTGGTCTAGCATCTAATGCAGAAAGTGACCCGAATTTCTGAGGAGAGACAGGAGAGATCATTCGTGTAACTCTTTGGCTGTCAGAGGATGATCCTGAGGAACCAGCTTCATCTAGTACATCATTATTTCTAGTGCTTTCCAAAGCTCCGTGACACTCATACCCACCATCACACGGGGGACCATCATCTTCTGATTGGTCCTTGTTAATGGGCGGTGCCCCAACAGCATCACTGGATTCATCATCTTCAATTTCTTGAATTTCTCCCTCTTCTTCATGTGCAGAATAACCGTTTCTCTCGTCAGAACTTGCCTCAGAATAGTCTCCATTTTCATCATCGATTTCCTTGTAATTAGGAGACTTTTTCCCCTTTGGCCGCACCCGTTTTCTTTCAGTTTCCATTTCACCGGAAACCATACCCATAACATCAGCAAAAAGGATAGCTTTTGATGGTTTCTTTGATAGAATAGCAATAGTACCATCCACTTCTTTTGAACTGGCTCGAAGCCATTTAGGTACCTGATCATACCTCGTCATCTCCTCAGTCCAATCAAACTCTTCATCCATTTGATCAAATAATTCAACTTCATCTTTACTCCTGGCTATCATGCGATTAACCTCTTGGAGTGATGGAACATCATGCATAGTTTCTTGATACCGCTCCTCATCATGCAATAATGTCTCTAAAGTCATTCGCCTCTCCTCATGTGTTGTTCTTTGATCAAAACGCCCAGCATTGATAACCTCATCAGCCATGTCAATCTTATATTGCTGGATGTTATTCCTTATTAGGCTCTCAATAGAACCCATATATCGATCCTTACCAACAAGGTCATCTTCTAAATCAACGGTGCCTCCACTTCTTAATTCATCCTCTTTTTGACAGCTAGAAATTTTGTCAACAACTGCTTCCATATAAATGACTTTGACTTCTCTTGTCTGTCCAATCCGGTGGGCTCTAGCAACTGCCTGTTCCTCATTCTTAGGGTTTGGATCAGGATCATATATGATAACTGTGTCAGCTGACTGAAGATTAAGACCCCTTCCAGCAGCACGAATACTAAGCAAGAAAATAAAGCAGTCTGAATCATGGCTATTAAAGTCCACGATAGCCGATTCACGATCTTCAAGGCTAGTTGTTCCATCAATCCTTCTGTATACCAGTCGGCGCCATTGCAAGTATTCCTCCAATATATCAAGGAGTTTTGTCATGGTACTAAAGAGTAGTACCCGATGGCCTGTTCTTTGAAGTTTTATGAGAATCCTATCCAGAATCCATAGTTTCCCACAAGATTGAACAAGGAAATCCTTGGATAAGTCATTGAAATATGGGTAATTAAGCAAAGGATGATTGCAAGTTTTTCGGAGCTCCATACATCTGTTATTTAAAGTTTTGTACACCTTAGGCTGGTATGCTGGATTTTTTTGAGCCCTGAGCTTCTCATCCTCAGGGTCAACTCGAATAGTGCCAGTAGATTTGATCCAATCATAAATTGTACTCTGTATAGAAGACATTCTACACCTCAAGACAATGGAAACCTGCAATGTAGCACTGTATTAGAATCCACCACATGAAAACATCATGATTGACGAGGACAAATTAATGCCATACCTTGGGTGGAAGTGAACCTTCCACATCTTGAACACGACGTCTGAGCATAAAAGGCTCTAGAATTTGATGAAGTCGATGAATTATGATCACCTTCTTTTCAGTTTCAAGCCAGTCATCCTCTCCATCATGCATTGGAGCTTCCTTTTGGAAGGGCTTTGAGAACCAATCATGAAATGCTTTACGATTATCAAAAACTTCTGGCAGAAGTAGATTCAAGAGTGACCATAGCTCCTTCAAGTCATTCTGCAGAACCCAAAATCAATCCGTGTAAAGTCATAGCCAAAACTCATTGTTGACGGAATTAAAATTGAATTTGAGCTATTATTTTTCTCAATATCACAATATTGCTTCATATATGTCAAATTGAGACTCTAATTTTCATTTGTAAACTGCAGAGGTTCCAATCTATTGACCATTATCTTGAAAGTTTTTTGCAGGTCTTATCCAAAAAGTAAGAAGACATCTAACCAAGAATCATAATATGTGCAAACAGAAACATATTAGCAGATGTAACAGGACCACTGACAGAAGGAAATTTTCCTTGCTTTCCTACAGGATCATGAAGTGGAAAGAAGACGACATGAATACACTAGTATATCACAAACATCCTACTCACATACAACCAAGTTTTGCAAATCTTGCTGATTCTCCATTTTTTAAACTTAGTATCTGTAATTGTGGGAATGCTTGGATGCTGTAAGTCTGAATTGAAGTTTTACTTGCTCTGCTACATATAAGATAAAGCTGACAATTTGATTAAAAAAAATCTGTAACGTAGGTTTTTTTTCCCTTGTGTACACCGTTAAAGCATTTTTACCCGTTCTTGGTTAGTTTAAACAGAATGCCATTTAGATATGATATGAAATTTATATACAAGACCTATGCAGCTGAGGAGATCTCTAAGTTAAATATAATAAGACCCAAACACGGTTTTTTGGTTAAAGTAAGGTTCAGAAGAGCAACAGCCATTTTGTGCATGATTGTGAATACACAGCAGCGCACAGATAAATACCAAGAAAGATATCAAGGCTGCATTTGGACAATGGGGGGGGGGGGTGGTTGGTGGGCATGTGACGAGAATAGAATATTATACTCTCTTTGTGTTTAGAAGGAAATGTAAAAATAAATAAAAAAGTAATCAAGGGAAAAAAGAACCAAGGCTAAATATGTACTAGTCCTGCAAAACAAAGCTGATCTATAAAATCAAATGTGAAAGTGTGCATCTATGTAAATCAATCCAGTAAAAACTGAAAGGATTATCTTTCTCATTTTCTCTCATGTTGGTGAAAGAAAATGAGTCCAAGGAGAAACTTTTGTCCCCAACTTCTATTACTCACTTTTTCGCCCTTCTTCTAAACAGAAGTAATCCTGCTGCGCTACCTGCGGGTAATAGCAAGAGAGTGAAGAACAATGATCTTCCAAACAAAATGAGTGTTTGAGTCTGTGCTTCTGAAATAGGACTCCTTACTTGACTTCGGAATGGGATGAGGGATCTAAAACAGAATTCCTAGCCATCACACCACCTATTCTTCCTCCAATTTTCTTCCTGCTTTCACTCTTTCCTCCCATTCCTCCTCTCCCAAACATGCTCTAAATTACAGTTAGGCCATGGAAGCACAAACTAGCCAAGACTTCAAAACTGTATTCTAGATCTAAGTTTTCCCCAAGACACACAGATTAGCATTTGAGTAACAATGGTGTGTAGCTATAAAATAGACAGTTTTAACAGACCTGTAATGGTGTCCCTGTGAGAAGTAAGCGCCTCTGGCAGCGATATCTATCAAGATCACGGGCTAAAACTGACTCCCTATCCTTCATTCTCTGTGCCTCGTCAATTATGATGTACTTCCAATCAACTTTAGAAAGTTTTGACCGGTCATACATGATGAACTCATAAGTTGTCACGAGGACATTAAATTTCATGGCAGAAACCTCCTACAGAGTTACAGTAAAAGAAAGCTCAGCAATTCATAATAAATCTGAAGAGTGAAAAACAAATGAGCAAGTAAATGTGTTCTTCTTACTTGGGAAAATAATTTTGACCGCTGATCCTTTCCACCAACATAATAAATGCAGGACACAGATGGCAGCCAGTTGTGTAGCTCGCTCTGCAGCATGAACTCGGTCAGACATCAAAAAACACTAAAAAATCCTGTGAATAAATATGCAACTAAGAGTAACTAACCTTCCAATTCACCAAAACAGCATTAGGAACGATTATAAGATGTGGTCCATAGTTTCCTTTGAATTCCATTAGATAAGCAATCAATGCCATCACCTGCATAGGAACAAAATTATTTAAGAATAGCACACAAAACAAAAAATGTCTATTATGTCATCTATAAATTATTCTAGTTGACTACCAATGGAAAAGTGTCAATGGGTTCACCATTCACATGCAAAAGACCAATAAGTTCATTATGCAACTTTTCATTCCACAAAATCTCAATTTTATATACTCCATAATTGAGATTCTAAATCATCAATTTATCCTTCATTATTTCACAACTATCAGCTCAATTATAAGAATTGTTCTCAGATTCGCATGCAAGTTTCCTAAAAGAGAACAGGTACATGCACCTTTCTTCTACTTTTTTCAACATGTATAACTGTTAATTTGCTCAACATTTTTATAGTTCAGGTCAAAAACTACAATTCTTATCTAGTTACTTTTTTCTTACATATATAAATGTATATATAAGGAAAAAAGGTTTTTAGACTTGGATTTTCATGGCAATAAGTTTCTTTATATGTAATCAGCTAAAGCTTTAGAATTTTTAATTACTTCTCGTATTTAAAAGTGAACATTTTCTTAGGACATATAACTTCATATTTTTTTTAATTTATGTCTTTAATCATTGACACAACAAATTCACCTTTAGGTTATTAGATTTTTTCCTCAAAAAGAAAAGTTTATAGGATTTTTAATAGGCAATGCAAAATTTCGGAGGGTAATTTAGGAAGCATGTAAAGAAATAAACTCCTGTAAAATAAAATTATTATAGGTGAATTTATTGGTGAATTAGTCTGTTGCTTGAGAGAAGTGAAATTACTAATAATTTTTCCAAGAACAAAGGATCCATTTATGAGGCATGGAGTTCAGAGACATTAAACCTCTAGGGTTTTGAAAGCAAATAAATGGGATTTGTTTTCAAATATTTCATTTTTTGAAAGGATGTGGTTTAAAGGCTTAAGCTTCCATAAAAAGAAGAGGCTTGAGCCAACAGAAACAAACCTGTACAGTCTTTCCAAGCCCCATCTCATCTGCCAAGATTCCATTTAATTTGTTGTTATACAAAGAAAGCATCCACTGCAACCCAACCTGAGGGGGGCAAACAAGCACACAAACATAAATAGCTTAAGAAACTTGTAACATGAGAAGGCTTAAAATGTAGCAAAAAGAAAATGAAATAAAATAAAAAATACACCAAAGATTAGTGGCCTACAAGCTGATAGTCTCGTAAGGTTCCAACTCGTAACATAGATGGTTGCCTTATGACCCTTTCATTCACAGCATGTGCAAGATTGTAATATCTGTTAACAGGGAATGACAAAGCATAAACTGTTACAATCAAACATCAATTTTGTACAGGATGAAAATGTGGAAGTAAATTATGTATGCGAAGATCATTAGTGGCATGTGTTAGATGCCTTTAGGATATATTGTATAGCACACAGAAGCCTCCATCTCTTGGAACCAACTACACCCACTCAGCACTTAATAAATCGAATAACCAGTTCACTCCTCTCCTCAATGTAGGAAACATGACAAATATAATCAAACAAATAACTTACTTGTTAACAGATGAACTGTCCCTGGGTGCATTCATTTCCACAAACCGGTTTCTTATCAATACTTCCTCACCAGCACAAGCTGCAGCTGCTCGTACTTCTTCTTCTGATAGGCCCTTTAATCAACAATAAAACTAGATGAATTAGCAGTTCCAAACCAAATCTCACATAAAGAATATGAAAAGGAAATCCATGCATCAGAATTTATAAAGAAAAGGGGGGGATTTTTGGTATATAGCTAAGAGGCAGGAATCTTAATTTTACGATAAAAAATAAAACATGAACATCTAATTGGTGGGTTGCTGGGAGGGAGGGAAGGGGGTGGGGAGTGAATAAATCATGCCTGCAGTCGTGCAGCTCCTGCTGCGGCATTAGCTGCCTCCTCCACTTCCTGCTGATTCTTAGCAGCTGTTATTTTACCACCCAGCTTATGGAGATATTCTTCTGTCTGAGTCAAGAATGACGAGAGAACGGCATATCTCTCAGAAGCATCGCCTGAGATGCTAGTCTGTTGCTCCAACAACATTTCTCTATACCTTTCAACATCGTTGTTCTTCAATGCCTCCATCCTTTTATTTCGGTCATCATCCCTTCTCTTTGAAAACTCCCTCAACATTCTCTCATGGTATTTAGCAACTCCTCTGTTACGGGCAGTACGTGCATCCCGGATGGCCCAATGAGTCTCAAGAAGTTTCTTGCGCCACTGCATGATGGATTTCAATTGCTTCTCTCTTATGGCTTTTTGAGAGGCCTGTACCTGCCTCGTCAGCTCCATCCGTTGACGCTCACATAGCCGAACAAACTTCCTATATAGTCTGTCAGGCATTGCCATGATTTCCTGTTGCTGTTGATCAACGTCATCCCTTAAACGTGCCTGTAGATCCAAAAGCCTAAGCTTTTTCTCTTCAATCTGTAACCGCAACACAAGATCTGGTCTAATCCTTTTCCTCTCTAAATTTACTGCTAGTAGACCATTGATTTTCTTCAAATTCTCTGACCTTTTCTCGTTAAGCATTTCCATGCCTTCCTCAAAAAGAAGATCTTTGACGTCATAGGTCAATGTTAGGTTATTATTCGTGTTAATCATCCCAGTTGACCCAACAGAGTCATGTTTCCTAGTAAAAAAGGGAAAATCAAATAATGGTCCATGATACTTTCTGGCAGAGCCGGTATCTTTCGGCTGGACCACAGTGCTTGCTTGTGCAGGTTTCTTAGCTTGCATAGCATCAGATGCTGGAAACTGTGAAGCAACGCCCCTTCCCCTATCTGCTGCTAGATCACTTCTAACAGGAGTTTTCAGAAGTCCATGTTCAGTCTCCTGATCTGAATTGACAGAACATGTAGCAGTTTGCTGCTCTTCTTTCCCAGAAGCCACAAGGGGAGTGGGTTCCTTCATCACAGCCGGTGCCTTTTGCATATGCATGGTTGAGACGGTTGCTTTCTCATCACCCGTAAAAACTTCCTCTTTAGAAAAATTCTGTCCATTCATAGATAGCATTGCTTTCGAACCCTTATCATTGGACTCCAGATGCCTTGCTTGGTCTTCAGCAATCTTTCCACCCGACCTGTCCAGATTACTTCCTCCTGCAGGGAGAAGTTGTTGCTGCAGCTGCAGCTGCAGCTCAAGGGGTGGTGGAGCAATAGCTCGAAGAAGCTCTTGTGGAAGAGTACCTTCTCCTTTCTATCAAGCCAAAAAAAAAAAACATATGATCCACTGAGAACTTATTAAGTCAATTGAAATTTTCAAGTGGATATTAAGAAAATGTGTAGTGGCAAGTAAAAGACTTTTAGACCTTCAGTCGCCTAAATGCTAGAATTTGAGCCTTCAGAACATGCAACTGCTGTTTAGTGAACCCAGTGCGCTGTTGTGCCATCTGGACAGCTAGCCTGCCTTGTGAAGAGAAGTGGTTGCCCAAGCCTCCGTCATTAGAAGGACCAGCAGATTGTGGAGAAGATCGATTCAGCTGCCTGAATTGCTGTGTCTGTGAAGTTTCTGAGCTGTTTAATGCATTTTTTGAAGGCAGAGTATGATCTGCACCTTGGCTTGAGTTTGCAGGCATTCCATTTCCAAGCACAACTGCCTGTCGAGGAGCTGCTTGGTTCTCTCTGCTGTGAAAAGCCTGCTGCTGCATTGTGAGGTTGTTAGGGTTATTCACTATGCCTCCACTGGAAGTTGAGCCAAAGGGACCAGATGGAACAGTTTGCCTGGTTTTTGCAGAGCCAGACTGCCCAGAGATATCACTAGATGCATTTGCATGAGGAGAACTCTCGTTTGCAATGGATGGAGAAGCAACCTGTGGCTTTGACACAGGGAGATGTGATGATTGTCCACTAGTATTATTTTCATTTGCCTTTAGTTGTGCAGCCATCCTTGCCTGCATGACTGGAATAAGCTTCGCCATCAAGTTGGCATTTGCAGGTTGTGCCAGATCAATGTTGCGCTCAAGTGCCCATGCTTGCATTGCTTGCATCTGAGCAGCCATTGTGAGCTGGTTGTTTGCCATGTTTTGGATGTTTTGCTGAACCTGTGGTGCCTGCATGGGTCTAGTAACATTTGCAGGCATTTGTTTTCCAATGGCAGTAGGCTGGATTGGAGACTTTTGCTCATTCCTCTGTTCAGAGGCTTGCTGCTGACCTTGTTCCACCTGTTTTTCACCACGAGAAAAATGTTCAGATGGGTTCTTAGAAGATGAAGCCTGAGCCTGATTTGCCGACTGCATGGACATGAGTTCCTGCATTTTCAAATTTCCCACCCGTATGTCATGATCCTTTCCAGCAGGAGAGCCCAGTGTTCCTACTTTAGCTTGTTGCTGAGACTGCATTGCCAAAGCTGACTTTTGTTGGGCGGCCTGGAAAGCATATTGAAGATATGCTTGTTGAATTGGGTTCAAAGCCTGTTGCTCAACACCTTGATTCCTATTCTGTCCGTCCTGAGAGGAACCATGTTGTCGAGCCAAATCAAATAATTGCCTGGACTGTTGAGGTATTTGCATTGAGCCTGGAGATGAAGCAAAATTGTTCCCTCCTGTAACTCCTTGAAGAGTCCCAGCTTGATAAGCTAGAAGGGTTTCATTCCCTTCGGGTTTTCTAAGTAATTGTTGCTGTAATGCCTGCATGCACAGTTAGAAATATAAAACAAATGCTACCAAAATTTCACCTAAAAATGAAAGTGCAAACTACCCTTGCCCGTAAGGAAATCTTAGGAATAAACACAATATCATACAATTCACAAAGTACACAAAATTGGATTTGGAAACAAGCACGAAGATGGTCAACCGAGCACTAGAATCGCCACTGCACCTTCATATTGACAAGAATCTAAAAGAGAAAGCAAAATAAATGAATGCATGATGCATCTACAGATTAATTTTATGCAAACTGCGCCATAAATTTTCAGTACAAAAAAAAAACCTCCATCTAAAATTGCAGCTCAAAAAACAATGCCGGCAAAACAAGACAGATAACAAGAACCATAAAATTAGATAGATTCCACCATGAACACCAAATATGATACTTCTGCAGGATTATTTCATAATCCCAATTAAAAAAAAGGGCTCTTTATTTTTTTTCTAAAAAAAAGTTAAAGAAATAAAATATAATAATAATATCCACATAAACCAACAAGGAAAACAACAGACATGATTAAACATCACCCAGATAAGGAATGCCAACTGCTAAAACAAAATACCCAATAGCAGGACCCGCGCTTAGTTGTCATTGATCTTCAATATTGAAACAAACCCCCGAGCAAACTCAGATGCTTAATTACACCTCAAAATAATTTAAATTCCTAATCTTCTCCTAAGATTAAATGCATGCTTAGTGTGCCTCCTCCAAACTCGTGATTAATAAAAAATTCAAAAAACTAATCAATCACATTGATTACAACTGGAATTCACTAATCACACGCATCAATTAATCAAATTTGATAAATTGAAAAGAAAAACCTTACCTGCCTAGACTGCTGCTGCTGCTGTACCGAATCAAATCCCAACTGAAGGTTCCATACAGCAGCAGACGAAGACGAAGACGAAGGCGATGCTGCAGCCGATGATGTGGACCCCGCACGCCCAGCCGGTCCTACCCAACTGGGCCCCCCTCCTCCACCACCACCAGATTGCATACAAATTTACTCTTTAAACCCCAAGTTTATGACATAAACCAAAAAAAAAGTCATGTCCGAACAGAAAAGAAATCAAAAGCTAAAATGGTGTTGTTAAAAAATCCCTCCAAAAATTTGAATAGAACTTCAATTTTACCCTCCGATCCCAACGTTACAAAAATAAAAACAGAACTTGCTTGCTGCCTTTTAGCCTATCAGTCCACTTTCTCTCTCTAGGTTTTCGGATTTTCGCACACTACAAAAAAGGCGAGAATATCGGTGAAGTGAAGAGGAATGGATCCTGCAAGAGAGAGAAGAGACAGAGCAGGTGACTGATTGTTTTTCACTCTCACTGAAACTCGCGATTCGATGTCGAGAGAAACAAAAATAAAGAAAGAAACAAAAAAAGGGTGTTGAGAGTCAAACAAACCCTAAAGATTTGTTGGTTTTATTTCGGGTTTTTATTTTTTTAAAACAAAAAAAGGGAGGGGGGGGAGGGTGTAAATTGGGGTTGGTAATGAGTGAGTTTTTTGCCTTTTATTTTATTTATATTCTTATGTTAGGGTGGGGTCTACGTGACTCCTGCTGCTACAAGTTTACGAAAAGGTAGGGTATGAGTTTAACCTGCACTTTGGTTATAATTACTGTTTTAGTCCTTCGGTTCATGGGATGTGAGATCTCTCTAATATTAGGTTCCTGCGAGCTCCTTCGATGTGAATGCGTGCCCTGCCACGTGGAGAGAATTTCTCGCAGGATTGGTGACCTGCGCTACACTCTACTAACTACAGATCAGAACAATTTTCTAACATCATAGAGAATGTTTAGGTGCAGCTGACGTGTCTTAGATAAATCATATATATGTAACTCGTTGTTCGTAAAATATTTTTATTTTATATAAAAAAACTGTATATATAAATTTCTTCAATACATTTTTATAGTTAACAAAATTTAAGTACAAATTAAAAAATTTATACATATGTGTAATCAGTAAATCGAAAACTATATATGCAAAAAAAAATTATTAATAATATCTAAAAATAAAATTTAAAAAATCAAGAGATAGATATTGATCAAAATATTTAATCTCGAAAGATAGGATATTTACCATGTTATGTTCGCTAATTTTTTTATTTAAAAAAATAGATACACAAATTAAATTGATTGAATAAAATAAAAGAGAAACAAACATCATCCAAGGTTGTACATATTAGAAATATTATCTGAAAATAATATTTTTTATTCTCAAAAATAAAGTTTATCAATACAAAAGATAAAAATTATAGATAAAAAAAAACTCTTCAAATTTAAATACATAGCTAAAAAAATAATTGACATCTAAAAGAGGTTCTACAAATTAAATTAAAAAGAGAAAATGTAGTAATTTAAATATAAATTAACAAAATTTAGAGAGAAAATCACAAAAAAGAATCATTAATTTCTTAAGAAAAAAAATAGAAAAAAAAGAGAAGCATATGGTAGGCACTGCTTTGCTTGGCCCATTTTGCCAAACCCCGCGTGATTAGGTTCTTAATTTATTTTTATTTTGTAATTGGGGTGAATGTTCGCCCTAAATTGTTTTGAAAAAAAAATCAGATGACGCATTATATGACTTGCTCAGATTCCAGCCACTGTGATGGTTGGAAAATCAAGGTTTAAGTTTTTTATCCAAAAACCTATTTTTTACCTAAAATATCTATAAAACACACCGTAAAAACCGTGATAAACTTGTTTATGGCCTAAAAAACCGAAATTAACTCGAGCTCGGATATTTTTTTCACAAACTTAAAAGGTACAAAAACACCATAATCTAGCAACCTATCTCAACCAAAGACTAAAAAAATAACAAAAATAAACTCACCAAAATTGAATTGGAAAAATATTAAGGTACTTCAATTATATAATTTGTGTGTTTTTAAAAGCGTTGTGACTAAAGTGCATCTTTTGCAAAACTTATAACATGTCACCCATGTTTGATGCTTTTTTTATTTTGATCTATCTTCTTTCAATCCAACCTTTTCATAATAAATTAAAATCCATTGGTCTTTAAATAGAACTATATTATTGAAAAAAAAGTTTGAGGACCAAATTAAAAAGATATAAAATTTTGCATAGTGAATCTACAGTAATGTGTGAGAGGACAATGAAGCCTTGCACAGTGGAAAAAATCATGTCTTTTAAAGCAATACTTAATAAAAATTCACGGCTATACAATAGACATTAATTTTTGGTCCCCTAAGCTATAATTCTCTTAAACTAATAAAATTAAAATTTATTTTTTGTCAACGGAGCTTTATCTAATCGACAAAACATTTCATTGACATCATTATCATTAGATCTTAGGTCGCAGGCATAAAAATAAATCATCAAGACTAATAACACAGTATTAAAAAATTAAATATATATAGAAAAAAAATCAGGAGGTCTAAATAAAAAATAAACCAAGGATAAAAAAAAAAAATCATGGTGCGAATCTCTTTTAGTTTTTTTCTCTCAATATAGTAGTCCCACTAGAGATTATTTGAGTATATTAAAATACAGTACGGAAAGATTAATGATATTTATAAAATGCTGCACTGGTTTTGTAAATATATTAATTAAATTTAATAATTCTAATCCTTTCATGGTTAGCAATAAAAATTCCACTTTCAGGAGACTGGGCAGGTATTAAAAAAAAAAAAAGGATTCACTTAGTTTGAGATTCACGGTTCAAATTTCTACAACGAACTTGGTCTGATTAGCTTCCCTGATCAAGATATTTTATATCCTCACGGCAAGTAACCAACATTTATATACTATACTTATCTTGTTACCTCTCTAAAATACATAAATAATATATATATATATATATATATATATTATTTATAATTATATGGATGGATGGAATAAGTTGTAGGAACATCACCAGCAACAGATAAGAAGAGAAAAGTAACATCTAATTTCTCCTATAAAACTTAACTAATTAGATTTTAAATTTATTTTACAGAAATTATTAATTTAAATTTTATAAATCTCGCAAGAATTAAAAACTTAAATAGTAATTAATTTTGGGACCTGTAGTGTTTAAATATTTTTTTTATTTGACTCTACAGTTTGCATCTGTTGACGTTAAATTGATCTCAAACAAGTACTACAGGTGGCAATGCAAGAAGTGAATTGGGACAAAGGAGGCCACGTGTAGAATTTAGCTTCCTCTGTAGGAATATATCTTACAAGTTAGGCCTAAGAACAAAAACAAAAGTATTCGAAAGTCTTCAAGAGCATCCCACCCCGAACGCGTGGGTAGATTGTCCAATCCGGGCATCAATAAGAGGATCGGATTTCAAAGAGTCCCTTGATGGCCAATATAGAATCACTTCCTGGTATAATAATATTGAGCTTTTCTTTTTCCTTTTTTTCCGAAGAAGCACCAGTAAAATTAAAAAAAAATT
>Ga0325414_1003722_pt1 | contig 15915 bp, 8 predicted proteins | sample PopdelMetagenome_8_FD_206183 | JGI IMG/M metagenome (GOLD analysis project Ga0325414, IMG submission 206183) | Populus deltoides microbial communities from Bellville, Georgia, United States - Leaf-PdKOR-R3 | ecosystem: Host-associated > Plants > Phyllosphere > Phylloplane/Leaf | place: USA...
TTGTACCAAGTGTTAAATAACATAAATCTAGATTAACCATTTAATTAGCAAAGTATTAAAAGTGAACAAGATAACAAATATAAAGCATGTTAGTATTCAACATTAAGGTCCATGTTAAGTTTATATTATACTTATTCTTACACCATTAGTGTACCCTTTTCACCTTGACATAATTAACTTAACTAAACATAATGAAAGAAAGAAACATAAATAAACAAGGAAAGGAAATGAAAAGCATAAGTAAGAGATTAATATAAGCAAAACTTAAGCATTACAAAATATAAAGAGAGAGCAAGAGCATGATCTTGATCTGAACACCAAGATGCCTACATACATGGCAAATGCCTCCTTTTATAGTCTAAAATTCGGAACTATTGATTTGTTGACTAATTGATGATTGAGTGGCCACATCTTGACTTGGTGACAATTCTTATCTTCTTGTCTGCCAAAAACGTCATTGATAACGTCATAATTTGAACAGACTTCAATCATCAAAGTTTTAGGAAACTATCTCATCTTTCTTGGTAACAATTTGAGATCATTTAGACTTCTAGAACTCAAGATATGGGTTGAACACCGAACAATGTCTGGGCTGCAGGACAGATTCGGACTTGAAAACAGCCTTGTTAAATCTTGGGCTCCCATGAAAGTTGTAGGTCTATGTTTTACCTTTCCATCCATATAAAGTAGACCTAAATCCAAGATCTACAGCTCCAGATATGACCCGATTACCGAACAATGTTCTAGTTTGGACTGCACCAACATCTCTTTTCTAAGTTTGGCCATCAATTTGTCCTTTCAATTTCAGTACTTCAACTCATCAATCAATTCTTTCATTTATGTGATATACTTGCATTTAAGATGAACATTTACCATAAATTAAAGGTATCTTATATTATTAGATATGTTATTATAAAACATACTTTAGTTAAGGAGTTATTGATACTTCAAGTGCAAAATGATGATATAAAAACTTGATAAAAATGCACTTTTAAGTACTAATCAAGACCCTTAAATGTAAATGACTAATCAAATAAAAATTACAACTTTTCACTAGTTTTGACAAGCTCCAGAATTAATAGAAAAGATTAATGACTAAATTTGAGTGACAAAGATATAAGGTAAGCAAAAATATAAAAGTATAATGCAAGATGAGATTATTTTTAGGCACAAAAAAATATTATTAATGATAAACTAAATAGCAAGTTTAATACCAAGACTTTAAAATTCAACATAGCACAAGGTAAAGTGATTGAATGACTTGATTGCTTGATGAGAAGATGTTGGAAGAAACCTGCTATTGACATAGTGAAAATGGCTTACGTGGCACTAACCTGTAGCATTTAGCTGTGTGATGCTAACGTGGCAACATGTTCTAATATATTGGTGCCATGTTAGTGGGGTGAGGTGTCACTAACTGGGAATTATGATGATGTGGTGGTTACGTGGTAGCGTGGTGTCGTGGCACTAGTGTGGCTATGTGAGGGTAATTTTTTTAATGCGAAAAAAATTCTTAAGTGTTAGCTAATGATTTTTCTAGTCACTTGGTGTTTTGATAGATTTAAAAGTAATCTGGATTAGCAGTAAAAATATAATTTGATTTAAAATAAATAGTTAAAATGATAATTTTTTAATAAATATTGAGACGATAACATATTCGATCGATTCGGTTCAATTTAGGTTAACCTACCAATCTGTATACCAAGTCAATAGATTATAATAACTTAATAGAAAACAAATCAAAACAAATTAAAAAAATTAATTTTCAATAAATTCAATATTTAAGGATGTAATTGAAAAAAATCAATGAAAAAAAGGACTAAAAAATAAGTTGAGTCAACTCGGGTTAACTTGTCAAACTCGCGAATCAGGTTATGACATTATAATAACTTGATAAAAAGCAAATGAAACAAATTATAAAACTTAATTCTCAATTAACCTAGTGTTGAAAAATGAAATTAAAAAAGAACACAAAAAAAAAACTCAAGTCAATCATGTTTAAACTGTCAAACTTGTGATCTAAATCATGAGATGTGGATAAGCTCATTGAAAGAGGACCAAAACAAATGATGAAACATAGTTCTCAATTAATTCAATATCAAAGGATAAAATTGAAAAAAAATAATTAATTAAAAAAATTAAAAAAAATTCGAGTGAACCGAGTTAACTTATTAAACCTACAATCTCGATCATAAATTTAGTATAACCTTGTAAGAAATAAATTAAAAATATTATAAAGCACAATCCCAATAAAATTATTGTTGAAGAATTGAATTGAAATGAAAATGAAAATAAAATAAAATAAATATTAGAAAAAAATATTATTATAATGAATATTATTATGTGAGGTGGGGTAGATTAAAAATCCCTCCTCCTTTAATTTTTTTTTTTTTTATTAATGTGTTAGAATTTGCAGTGGGGACGAATTGATAGTTTTTATTTCAAAACTGAGCAAGTTTTAGGAGAATGGGCAATTTGGAAAACTCTGGTTTTGACCACTTTTCGAAAAACTCTACACGATTTCCGAGCTAACAAAGTTTTAGAAATTGTGGAGAATGGGCAATTTGGAAGTTGATCAAAATTTATTTTGGATAATTTGGGTAAAATGAAATTCAAATTATATTATTTATTTATTTATAAATTTATAAAATTTCAGAACTAATGTGTTTGTAATTTTCTTTAAATCTAATTTTATATAGTCAAAACTTTCCTACGAAGCAGTTTTATCCAGTTAATTGTAATTTTTAAAGGAACTTTAGGTAAAAGAAAAAATAAATCTAGTTGAGGACCCGCACTATCTTGCAGGGTTTTTATTTATTTATTTATTTTTTTGAAAAAAATGTTATTCAAGTGCTTCAAACATGTTATAAAACATGAATAAAAATCTACAACTAGTATTATTAACCTAACTATATTAAATAAGTTGAATTTATTTTAATTAGATAATAAAATAAATATAATGACAATAGATGAATCAAACTTAAAAAAAATAAAATAAAAGTTATCACAGTAATCTAGAAAAAAATATTTTTCTCAAAAGAAAAAAAAATATAGCCCAATTCTCATTCTATTAAATACAGAAAGATAAATCTGGATAAAAATAAGGACAAGAAAAATTGGCCCACTTCAAACCGGGTTAACGTCACAAACCTGTAACCTAGGTAATATGGGTCAAGTTAACCTCTATTAACTTGCCAAATTTATGTCCCAAGTCATTAAATTTGGATAACTCGATAGGAAAAAAAAAAGCGAGCCTCAAAGCTCTTTTTTTTTAAAAAAAATCATTGTCAAATGACGAGAGCTGAAAAAAATACGTTAAAAAACAAAAAAATATAAATCCGGGTTAAATTTTCAAACTTGTGACTTGATTTATTAGACTAAAAGCACCCCAATTAAGAAAAACTAAAAAGCTCAATTTTCAACAAATCAAATGTTGAAGGATGAAAGTAGAAAAAAGAATTTTAATTATCAAAAGGATCCAAAACAAAAAATAGTAATTAAAAGAATGAGGATCAAAATAAAAATAAAAAATAATTTTGTTTTTTGATAGAAGGGTGAAACTGAAAAGAAAAATAAAATTAACAAAAAGACCCATAAGAGAAAAAAAGAATAAAAAAGAATAAGGATCAAAATTAAAATAAAAAATAAAAATAAATTTTCGATTGAAGGGTGAAATTGAGAAGAAAAAAAATATATAACAAAAGAACCCAAAAAGAAAAGAACAATAAAAAATATGAGGACCACATTGAAAAAGTAATATATCACAAATTGGGATTTGAAGATGTAATTGAAAAAACTAAAAGTTTTACAAAAAAACTAAAAACAAAAATCAAAAATCAAAAGAATTGGGATCAAAATTAAAATATCAAAATATCACGTGACAACTTTAAAATTTGGTATAGGTGACGTGATTTTTAAGGGGAGAATAAAGAAAAGTGGAAGAGAAGAGAAAAGGTGGCCGATGATGAACTGCACCATCCCGACCACCGCGCCGTCAGATCAGAAGAGGATATGGTGGTACAGCTAATGACGCAATGGAAGATGATTTTTGTTTGATGAGAAACGCCGCATTCGTCACCTGAAGAGCATTGTCGCCTCCTCTTTGGTAGTATATACCTTACAAGTGCTAGCCATTTTTTTAATTACTTTTTATATTTGTTAAAATATGAAATGGGTCCTTATCTCACTTCATTATAACAAAAAAATTAGTGTGGAAAGATGAAAATGGCCATGGATATCAATTTTAATTTAAGGATATTTTGATCATTTTACTATACTTTTTAAATTAAAAAAAAAAACTTTCTTACACCCAAACTATTTAATATTGACTAATGAGCCTTTTAAAAAGATCAAATTACTCATAATTGCTAGTTTAAAGATTTTTTTATGGGAAGAGCACAAACATTATTATACTTTTCCAGCGAATAAAGCTCCTAAATCTAGGTGAATAGTATTTTTCAAAGGGTTCTAGCTTTTGTAAATATTAATAAGGCTACTAGGTCTAAAATTTTGAGTGATTCAAATAAAATAAATTACTTAGAAATATAAATGAGGTAAAATGTAATTTGAAAAATCAAAAAATTATTTTAGAATAATGAATTGAATGTTTTTTAAATAATCCAAAAATTCTCTAAAATAACAGTTTTTTGCGTTTTGAATTATCCAAATGCTCACCCCTCCTTGCTTCACGTCTAAATGAGTTTCAGTATGTGTTTAGTATTGTAGTTCAAATTGTTTTTAAAAGCTTTTTTAATTAAAAATATATTAAAATAATATTTTTTAGAATTTTTTTAATTTTCAATATCAACACTTCAAAGTTATCGAAAAACACTAAAAAATATTTTTTAAAATAAATTGAACCTTCTTATTAATGACACTATGGGAAAGAAACTCTAAAGTAAGATGTGGCAATGAAAAAAAAAAAGAGTAGTTGGTTGAAAGTTTTTATTAGTGGGCTTGTTTAGTTTAGTGTTTAGTTTTCCACCTTTGAATTCTTGCGGTACCCGAGAAATTATTATCAAGGGTGTGTTTGTTTGATGGAAAGTGATTTTCTGGAAATCATTTTCTAAACTTTCCTGTGTTTGTTTGTCATTAGAAAAGTTGGTCAACGGAAAACACTTTTTAGTCAAAGGAAAATTTGCCTTTTATTTTAGGCGGAAAACACATTTCGGAAGTTGTGAAAAATTTAAAAATATCATATTATTTGCTGATTATATCAAATTTGGTCCTCAAACTTTTGATTGCTATATAATTTTTTTTTGAATATTTTTTTTCGATTTCATCCCTTAGAATTTAATTTTTATATTAACTTTGGTCCTCATTTTTATAATTGTTATTTGCCTTTTCTTTTATCATTTTTTAATTGAAATTTTTTATATATCAAATTTGATCATCATTATTTTGATTGTTACTTATTTTATTTGCAATAATTTATGATATTTATTATTATTTTAATTTCTTCATTTTTCAATTTTTTTATTTGTTAGATTTGATCTCTATTATTTTGATTATTATTAATTTTATTTGAGATAATTTATGAAATTATATATTTTTTTCAATTTCATTTTCATTCAACTTTTTAATTTGTAAGATTTGTTCCTCATTATTTTAATAAACTTGCAAAAAATAAAACATTAATAAGTTATTTTCCAGCTCATTTTCCATGACATAACCAAACATTGGAAATTGTTTTCCAATTTATATTTCATTACACTACCAGACATAGAAAAATAATTCATTATTTCAGAATTTATTTTTTTAAAAATAATTACTTTTCAGCATATAAACGGGGCCTAAATTTCTTTAAATGATAAACGAGCATCATTCTTTCTTTCTTTACTAAATAACCGGCCGAGTGTTGGATTAAGAAAACCTTGAACATAAAAAAATGTCTCTAACACATGAATTATATATATATGTTATTAAACTCAACCTTTCATTTAAACCTTTTAACTTAAGTTTTCACTCAATCTAGGTTTCAAATCAAATTATCTTGACATGACGGCAATCGACTTATTGAGTTCAATGACAATCTAAACAGCTGGTGAAAAATATAGTTTGATTTGTTTTAAAAAAATCAAGATGACATATTTTTTAAAATATTAAGATGATGACATATTGGATCGACTTGGATAACCCACCACCCGCGTCATGGACTCCATAAAATTTAGTAACTTTTTTTTATGCGAAAGTATTTTTTTTAATTATATAATAAAAAAATGCTAAAAAAAAGCACCAATCCAATATTGAGATGCTTGTTTGAGACAATGATAACGTTATAGAAAGTAAATCGAAACAAATTACGAATCACAATTCCTAACATACTTTTTTTTAATTGAGAGATAAAAAGTTATTATTTATGCTTTATAAAATAAAAGAAATATATGAGTTGATAAACTAGAAGGAGTTGTTAACACTAATTAAATATTAAAGCTATAAGTTAATCTTCATAGTAGAAACAAAATATAGATATACATGCAAATGTTTTATACCAACTATCATTTTTATTTTAAATGTTTTCATTTATTCCCAATAATAAATGATTTCTGTTTTCATAAAAACTTTAAACAAATATAGCTAATTCATATAAAATATAAGAGAAAAAAATTCAAACTAATCTCTTTGTAAAATCACGCAACTAAAATTTATAAAAAAATCAATCACTATTTAAAAAGTAAAGCTAAATCAATAGAAACAATTAATGGAAAGTGTTGAAAATAATAAAGAGGTCATGTGTTGATAGGCTAGGCCTATATGCCTAATTTTAATAAATTAAAAAAAGCCTAGGCGCCTTTTGTTTTTGTTTTTGCATCAAGAGTGGAATGATACAATCCTCTTTATATATATAAATATAATTATGTGGCAGATGACCTATCACCAATCAGGTTGCCTACCTAGAATCCTATCACTGCTATGATGGTTGAAAAATTAAAGGATGAGTTTTTTGGCCTAAATATTTAATTTTCAGCTCATTTTCACATCAAAACACCCAATAAACACTGTAAAAACATTCATAAACCATTCAAAAAACCCCAAATCACTTAGAAGAAATAAAAACCAACTAAATTAAAAAAGTCTAAATAAACCCTAATTTACTTTTTCATCGTTTATAAAATAAACCCCACCGCTATTTTTTCATATCTAATAAAACCTATTAACATCAAACACGTCGAGTTTCGTCATTGGAAAGTGACAATTCTTTAATTTTCTCTCTTTTTCATTGTTTTCATAATATTTTCTCTCTCCTCTCTCAAATTCAAGGACTTAAATAATAAGAAATAAACTTTGGCAATTAAAATTGCAAAAACTAAAAGGATTGTAAAGTAAGTAAAAGGAAAGTTGGTGGACTAAACAAAGTTTTTCTAATGAATTTGAGATTGACCATGAATTTTCCCTTTATTTTATACTCCACTCCTCTTTTATTGAATATTTTCTTTCATTAACAAATTTTAATAGATTGGGCATTAATTTGAGCATCGAAAACTACAATTGAAAAAAAATTAAGGATAAAAAAAAAAAAGCTATTGTGAATTACTACAATGTTTTACCTAAATATTTTAGTGTATTTTGTAATGTAATGTGGCTATTTTTCTGTGTTTTAAGAGCCCACTTGATATTATGGTAGTGATTGCTTTTTAAAGCATTTTTTGCTTTAAAATATATTGAAATAATATATATTTTTTATTTTTTAAAATTTATTTTTTTATTAACAATACATCAAAATGATATGAAAATATAAAAAAAATATTAAAGTAAAAGGATAAAAAAAAATCAAATTCTTTCAAAAAAAAAAAAAAAGTTTTTGAAACATAAAAACCAACATGTTAAGTAGAAATATTCAATGCCAACGGTGGACCAACTTTATGCCAAACGAAGAACTAAGTATATACAAGGTGGACCAATATGTCAATCCGCTAAGCAATCATGGTTATCATCATCAAATCAAATCTCAGAACGTTTAATTGCCAGTAGACACGCAATGCCATCTAATTTCCCCTTCCTAGTCAACAAACAAGTGGAAAAAGACAGGAACCTTAAAAACAAAAACCTCAATCAGTATTATTGATGGCTGAGCCCAGTAACCCTTCTCTAGAATTCTCCGGTGTATCGGCTGCCGCCGCTGCCGTTCTTCTATTACACACCGCAAGAGGAGGATCAACACTTGAACGACAAAGCGGGCAATCAGAGTGGGAATATAGCCACATATCTATACAAGGAGCATGGAATGAGTGCTTACACCTTGGCAATTGCCTAACCTCTTCTCCCTCTTCAAAAGCCGATAAGCAAACAGCACATTCATAGCCACTTCCCTGATCTTGGTCACCGCCTATTTTTCCCTTTTTGTACTTGAAACTACACGGCAAGTTGCTGTTGGAGTTTTCAAAACTCTGGCTTGCTGTTACCTCTGTAAACACATTTGGTCCCTGCCCTGATCGGCCTCCACGTTGAGCGCACCACTTGATGATTATAAGGTTGTAAACAGCTAGCACCATAGCAGCTGTGCCAACAACTACTAGGCCATAATATAACATTGGCAGATTGGATTTGTGCGGAGGAGGAGGAGGAGGAGGAGGAGGAGGCGCAAATAAAGGGCTTGTAATTTTATCTACCATATTTCTTGAGAATGGAGTTCTGGGATATTTAGATAGCAGTTTAGCAATACAAGAATGTAGGGATGTCCCTATCCAATTTTCCGTCCTTGCCTGTATTAGTATAATATCATGTAGTTAATCTAAAAGGCTTGGTTGTAAGAATCTATGGGCTAATGAATGGAAGAAGACAAAGGAGTGTACAATCAGTTGACAATGAAGGAGAGCGACTGAATTTTTAGATAATAGAGCTTCATTATTTTGGCTCTCTGTTCATTACATTTGGACAACAGGATAAAATGATTCCTAATCCTAATCTAAGCCTTAAAATAAAGTAATCTTAAGTACCATTTGCATATTATAGTACTCGAGAGATCACACCCCGTACGTCCCCTAAGAAGACAACGCTTCTTCTTTAATTAGTGAAGAAAAAGAAAAAAAAAATCTTTCTTCTTCTTCTTCTTTTTTTTTAAAAAACTAACACTATGTTTCCAACACTTGCATTGCAGGGTGTATCACCAAAACAATATAACCGAAACATGTGTTTATATGGACATATATAAATCAAGATTATCAAATAATGTTCTGTTTTGACTATAATAATCAGTATACTTCATACCATTTTAAAAAACAAAATAAAAAAAAAATAAATTTTATCTCACTTAGAATCTCAGATCATTCTAGAGTTTTCACCCAAATTCTGGCTAAGAAGTTTTGGGTGTACTTTGTCTATTCCGCTTTGAATACTTATGACAATCACAATCCACAACTATATGCATATGACATGTTTGGTCATTTGTTGATCTTTTTTTTCTACCACTTCCAATATGGTGTCATTTTGGTTATTGGAAGAAGCTTTTAGAGTTTGTGTGTTTTTTCAGTGATTTTGTCTTGGGTGATTGATAAATTGTTGGTGATAAATTCAAGCTTTTGCGATTTGTTGGAGTGATTTTCTTGATTGTTTTTAGGAATTAGGTCCTTATTGATTTTGTGTTTTGTGGGAAATATTGTGGGTTCATTTTGGGTTTTGATTTTTGCTATTGATTTATTTTGTTTGGGTTTATTGGAGAAAAAATATAGATTTTAAAGGATATTGGAGATACTAGAGAGTGTGATACCTATAATATTTGCAATTTAAAAGATAATGAATGTTAGTGTTTTTGTCAATACCATATATATACCTTCAGTTTAATCAATTAAACACCTATTATATTTTGTTGATTAGTTATGGTAAGATTTGATGAGAGATTGGATCTTTTACATTTTTCTTTCTTTCTATTTTATTTTATCATTTAATTCAAGCTTAGTAGAAATGACCATGTATTAGAATGTCTAGTTGATGACTTCCCCTACATACCACCACAAGATCATGATCCTTATTTCTATGTTACTGATGGAGATTATGTTTGATCTATATATCTTATGTATTAAAACCTTTTACTTTCTTAATATTTTGACATTTTATTTATGTTATTCTCTTTAGTCTTGACTCTTGACTATTAAGGAATGTTTTAAATTTTGAAATATTTAGATGCTTGACATTGTGTTTATATTGCATAATTTAAAGTTAATTTATCTTTAGATTTCAATTGGAATCATGTATGTTGAATTAATATTTTGAATTACGCACACATAATACAGAAAACCAGAACAGATCGTTGAAATGATCTAAAACTTATATTTTTCATTCCATTAAGAAGAATAGAACGCTAAACAGAATGGAATTGAAAACTTTGGAATAGATTAGATCTTTGGCTTATGCTACACCACAAGTCAAAATATTTTTTAAAATGTACAAAAAAATGTAAAGGCGTTGCACAATCGTGTTTTCAAGCTAACAAAAAAAATTCAATTATGAACTCAAAATCTAAAGGATATTGGATGACACCATTTTTAAATATTGAGATGGAGACATATTGGATGACACTTCTTTTTTTAATATTGAGATCGATAAATATTGGATCAACCTAGGCCAGCCTTGTTAGCTTGTATAACCCACGATTTAGATCATGAGATCGTGATAACTAATAGAAAGTAAATTGAGATAAATTAGGAATTTCAATTCCTAATCAGCCAAATATTGAAGGATAAAAAAAATCTAATTTAAAAAAGAACAAAAAAAAGTGATTTCATTCAACCCGAGTAAACTCGTCAAACTCGTGATCCATGTCATGAGAATGGAATTCCCTATAAAAATAAAATTGAAAGAAAAATATCAAGCTTAATTCTTAAACAACTCATTGTTGAAGGATGAAATTTTTTTAAAAATAAAAGAACAACCTGAGTCATCTCGAGCGAGTTAACCTGTTAAACTTATGTCTTGGGTTATGAGCCTAAGATAACTTTATAGAAAGCAAGTTAGAAAAAATTATGAAATCCAATTCTCAACCAACTAAATGTTGAAGGCTGAAATTAGAAAAATATGAATTTAAAAAGGATAAAAAATACCCGAGTCAGCTTAAGCCAACCTTCTAAACCTGCGAACTAGGTCATGAAACCGTAATCATCCTATAGAAATGTTATCCTAAAACATAGGTCTTACTAATTACCTATGCCAACAATAACTCCTTCAATTTACATTTACATTTATATATTTGTAATATTTGTCTTACTACTCAAGACATATAATACCACATTCATTTACTTTATGTAATAATAATTATTTTTGCACTATAGTTACCAATCAATCTATTTCTCATTTTCTAACACAAACAATTTCTTTTTTCACCATCCAATATTATAAACCTACGTACCATGGACTTGCTTTCGAGGTCCTAGCTTATTATTTAAAACAACCATATTTATTTATTGATTTCAATAATCATGCTTCAATACTAAAAAATAACTAATGTCATCTATTCTCCCTTTTACCTAATATTTATGATTTAATACAATTTTATGATTGAGTTCATCAATCCTTAATTTCATCCTTACACTTAGCTAGATACCTTAATCAACTCATGGATTTATTTAGCCCATTTATATACTCAATGCATAAACTCATCACATTTCTATATTCATCAATCTCGTCCATACACTTAGTTAATGCTTTAATCACTTTTTTTTATTCATTTAAATTCATTTTCATACTCGAATCTTGTATTCTACATTCACTATATTCATCACTTTACTTGGTCATTTATATCAGATACTTTATGTCAATTATACATTTGTTGATCTTTTTCATTCTTTGAAAATTTACATCAACCACGTTCATTTACTCATTTCTATATTAGGATTTTGCGCTTGGTTTCTCTCATACTTTTCTTATTTCTTCGTAATAGTTACAGTTTGTATTCTATATTATAAAAAATCACTGATTCTTTTTTTTTTAAAAAATACATGTAACCTATACTTCAAAACATAATAACCCTCATCATTGTAGTTAGATTAACATTTAATATAATAGGCTTGTCTTTATGGCCATATATTAAATTCTATTTTTATGGTCAATTCAATTTTTGTGTATTAAATCTCATCATTGAAATCAATTTAACATTTCACATATTAAATCCTATTGTTGTGATTAATTCTAATTTCATGTATTAAATTCCATCATTGCAGTCAATTTAAGTCTTACACATTAAATTCTGCTTTTGTGTTCAATTTAATTCTACATATTAATTCCACCATGAAAACATTTTTTTTTATATCATTTTCCCCATCCTGAAGGTGTATTTCCACTTAATGTCATTTACCTGTCCCAAAGGCATAATTTACATAACATTAATTTTTTGTCTTATAGGCATAATTTATATAAGATTTATTTCCTATCTTGTTGGCATAGATTATATAACATTATTTTTATTAAATTATCTACTTCAGCACTTTAGTGCACTTTCTTTCTGCATTTAGCATAACATCATACTTGCCCTAAGTGAATTTAATATCATGGGTGACAACTTCAATACATTTCATATGCATTGTAAGCTACCAATAATTTATTATTATGAGTAGTAAAGTTATACGATTTAATAAAATTTTGGTAGAGTTTCTCCTATATAGAACCTCACCTAAAATTTCATTATGCAATTTCCTAAAACCACATCATATTATAACATCACCACCACATAGGTAGCTTCAAGCATACCACCGGTTAATTTTTAACATTTCTCTAATTAGTGATTTTGCAATATAGTTTTAGGACAATTTTTCACCATTTCATAAGAATTCTATAATTCCTAATTTAATTACATACATAACATATAACATATTACAAATTTCTTAAAAGGAGTAACAAAATGATTTATAGGATTTCTTACATCAAACTTATAACATAACTAGTAAAATAAAATGACAATGACAGTGTCGTCTAGGAGGTCATAATGAACCTATAACTCTCATAACAATCAATGGAATACTGAGTATTTCTTTACACATCTTGTGAATAGGAAAATTAACACATTTACTCATATTAAAAACCCATACAATTATGTTATCCCATATAACACCAAACATCCTCGGTTTTGCTTCCATAATTTCTAGATAAATTATAATAGCAACCCATACATGTATTCTTATCTAGATGGCCGACTTAGGAATTTACCCTATCAATTCTCTGTCCAAATACTAACTTATCTTATAATTTTTCAAATCATAAATCAAATCCCTGTCCAAATAACTGGCTTATTCTTTTTTCATTTAAATCAAGTCCCCATTAAAACGACTAACTTATTTTTTTTTCATTTAAATCACGTTCTCGTCAAAACAACTAACTTGTTTTTCATTTAAATCAAATCCTTATCTAAATGACTGATTTTTTCTCTTATTTAAATAAAGTAATCCATACTTTCCCAACGATCTTTTCTATAACATATTTTGCAAGTACATGAATTCTTAAAAGAAAGTGTGCCTCGAGTTAAAGGAGTAAAGTGTTGGACATTTACTTGGTACTCCTGTCGCATGAGCTCTCTCCGCAGAAGTTCTAGTTATGAATGTCTCCTAACATCAATAAGAGGTGCCCTCATCAGTATACAAATAACTCAGCTCATGAATTTGATAACCATGCTAACAATATTATCTATACTCAAATACTTCATACTTCCACACATACCGATTCCAAACTCTACCACTTAAATTAAACATGAGATTCCATTTTTTTTTCAACTTGCATACTTTATTAAAATCAACCTTATTCAATCACCATCAACTCATAAAATATTGAAATGGTATAATTTAACCAATTTATCAAGGTTATCTTTCTGGATTTTCCCCGCAATTCTCTAATTAACAATTTAACCAATTTTAATAACACCTCATAATTTGTCATACCATTATTAATTCCTTTTTCAAGTGCATTTATTTCAATATCTAACACTACCAATACACCATACACACCACCCAATTTTAACCATCACTTATACATTTTAAACAAAGAAAAATCTAAACTTCCATTCATACTAATCATACTTTCTTATTCATTTTTAAACAATTTTGTACTTCTACACATGCCATTCATTTCATCAACCCAAAGTTCAATTTGAATTGAATTCCTAAGGTTTTCATATTGATTTAAAAACATTCAACATTGCCCAATTTTTCGCATCCATAATTTCTCCAAAACATGCATGCAACATGAAATTCACATATTCAACCAAAACCCTTTTCGAAATGCAATTAATCATACCAACACATTAAATAAACAATCAATAACACAAACTTTAAGCCAAATCTTTCATTTCCCAAAAGTTCCTATATGGTAGGCCTTGGCCCTAGGTTTATTTTCAATTTTCTTCCATGTTTTCACTCTAGTTAATACTCATTTCATGCCACTTTAATCAATTTACTATGAAATACCTATTTCCCTAATAATTTCCATGAACCCTATAATGGAGAATTTGAGGGTTTTCCAATTCTACCAATAATTGAGAAATCATCAATTTTTCAAAACTAATAACTTGGCCATTCATAGTAAAAACCCATAATTGAATGCTATTTCCATTACCTTGCTTAACAAACATATCATTACATCGCATATTAATAAAGATTCATCCAAATTATCCTATGCCAAAACCAAACATAAACCCTAACAAATCTAATTTTGGGATTTATCATTCAACTTTCAATAACGCTCAATCAAATGAATTAAAGTTGTAAAAATCATCTTAACCAACAATAGTTGAACTCAATTTGATAAGCTTAATGCAACTCTTTCTATATTTTCCACCATTTCCTCCAAAGTTGTTTTTTCTCCCTCTTGGTTCCCAAGCTTCCAATTCTCTCTCTAGTCTTCCTAATTTAGTTGATATAATCAATAAAATTCTCTTGAAAACACTTCCCTTGATTTGCATTTTGAAAAAATGGAGGAAAAGGGGGGGGAGTAATTTTCTAGGCAAATCTTCTTTTAACCTGTCGGCTAGCCTTTATAGGGGGATTTTTTTATTTATTTATAATTTTGCCACTCATTTAACCTTTTCTTAAATACTTTTGTAAAAACACCAATTCATCTATATTCTTCCTGCACGCACCAAATCTTTTACTTCACCATCCCAATTTATTTTAATTCACTTGATATTCTTCCTTTATAAATCATAATAAAATTTCTTCTAGAGTATATTATATTATGATTAGTACTTAAAAGTGCATTTTCATTAAGGTTTTATATCATCATATTGCACTTAAAGTATCATTAAATTTCCTAACTTAAGCATGTTTTGTAATAACAAGTTTGATAACATAAGATATCTTTAATTTATGGTAAATGTTCATTTTAAATGCAGGCATATCTCACAATTTAAGGATTGATTGATGTGTTTAACTATTGAAAGTGAAAATACAAAGAGAGGGCTAAGCTTAAAAAAGAGATGTTGGTTGAATTCAAATTGAAACACCATTCGATTATTGGATCATAATTGGAGATGTAGAACTTGGATTTAGGTGGTTTAAATGGATGGAAAGCTAAGACATAGACCTAAAACTTTCATGAAGAGTTCAAGATTGAAAAGAACAGTTTTCAAGTTCAAATTGTAGCAACAACAGAGAAGTTGGAATCTGTCCTGCAGCCTAGACACTGTTCAGTGTTCAGCCCATATCTCGAGTTCTAGATGTCCAAATGACCTTACTCTTGCTTTGTTGGAAAGCTAATACAATTTCCCAAAACTTTCATGAGGATTATGTATTCAAATTCTGATGTTAGCAATGATGTTTTCTGTAGACAAGAAGATAATGATTGTTATCAAGTCAAGAGGTGGCTGCCCACTCAACAATTAGTTATCAAATCAATAGTATTGAATTTTGGCCTATAAAAGGAGGCATTTACTATGCATTTAGGTATCTTGGTTTTCAGATCAAGATCATATTCTTGCTCTCTTTCTTTATATTTTTGTAA
>Ga0325414_1003724_pt1 | contig 15912 bp, 15 predicted proteins | sample PopdelMetagenome_8_FD_206183 | JGI IMG/M metagenome (GOLD analysis project Ga0325414, IMG submission 206183) | Populus deltoides microbial communities from Bellville, Georgia, United States - Leaf-PdKOR-R3 | ecosystem: Host-associated > Plants > Phyllosphere > Phylloplane/Leaf | place: USA...
CTCTTACCAGCATGCATGTATATTGCCACTTATTTTGGCTTATTGAAAGAATTCGTAAATGTGATGATATATTGCAACCATAATCTGTGAGTATTATAGCAAAGCTGAGGTTTCATTCAATGCTAAAGTTTCAACATGTTAGATTTTGAAGTGAAAACAGATTTACATCCATTTTGTTCAGTTTGTTTTCTCCTTTTTTTTAATGTTAGGGTTGTGATTGATAATGAAGCTTGCAAGAATGCTACTGTTATAAGGGTAAGAGTTTTGGTGTCTTTTTGTGGTGGGTGTGTGCTCTTCAGTCTTGACCATCATTCTTGTTATTTTTTAGGTACTAAATATTTCATTGTGTTACAGGTTCATGGTGCTAACAAACATGGAACGTTTCTCTGTGGGATTTTAATTCATGTTCAAATTCATTCCTAGATTTTAATTCATATTAAAAGTCAGCTAATTCATATTAAAAGTCAGTCATGTATAGAAGAGAAACAGAGTTGTGTTGTTGTTGCCGAAAAACTACGCAGGATGTAAATTTTTAAAAGCTGAACATCAGTTTGCTTTGAATTTTAAAGCTTAATTTAATGTAAGGCTAAGCCAATTTAAAACAAAAAAAACAAAAAAAAAACTCATATGATGGGATTAGGTTTCCCGGTTTTTTCCTAAAAAAACCGGATTTAACCGAACCGGACCAGTTCGGTTTGAACCGGTTTCTGGTCCAGTTCGGTTAATTTTTTACAAGCAGATAATAATCCGGTTCGGTTGGTTTACCGAACCGAACCGTGAACACCCCTAATAAACCCTAATGGACCCTCCTTAGGTGGACTTATATGAGACCCACTTACAATTGACTCAAATAAGTAATAATAACCCAAAGATTAAGAAGAACATAATAAAAATCCAAAAATTACTATCCTAAATATGCTAGAATTATATTTGTCACTATTAAGAAGTCCCAAATAGACTAGGAAATCTGATATGAAGGTAGAATTAATTCTGAAGTCTTCTTTACTTGTTGTAGCTAGGATGAATAAAGAATCCTTGTAAGAAAAGGATTTTAAAACATTTATGAATCCTTGCCACACTTGGAAACTATGTTGCAGCCCATTAAAGATCTTTGTAGAACTAGGAGATTTCCAAAACAAGCTGCCACAACCTTTTAGGAAAACAATCCTAGCTAAATAGGAAGTCCACAAGTCAAAAGGAATTAAATAACAAAATTTATACAGCCTCTGTTGACCAGTATTGCGGTACGTTCTCGAACTCTGATTTACCTGAAAGTTTAACCCAAGGTAGAAAAACATGTCACGAGACTCCACGTAACATTTCAACCCAATCCAACAGTCGGATTGAGAATTATTACTGTTGTTGTAAAACTAAATAATTGTGCATTTATGTCAGAATCCGAATCTGATTGTTTTTTCGTTGCCCGGATCGTATCACCTTGTGTTATGCCAGTGTTACTTGTGCCTAAAAAGGATGGAACATGGAGGATGTATGTTGACTCTCGTGTCATCAATAACATAACAGTTAAGTGTCAACATCCTATTCCTAAGGTTGATGACATGCTAAATGAGTTACATGGATCATGTACTTTCTCTAAAATTGATTTAAGGAGTTGGTACCATCAGATTAGAATGAAAGAAGCTGATGAGTGGAAAAATGTATTTAAGACTAAGCATGGGTTGTATGAATGGTTAGTCATATTATTTGAACTTATAAATGCACCTAATACGTTTATGCTTTTAATGAATCATGTATCGCATGCGTTTATAGGTAAGTTGTTGTGTATTTTGATGACATTTTGATCTATAGTAAAAACTTAAATGAGCATCATGATTGTTTGCGTAATGTACTTAGTGTATTGAGAAGTGAGCAATTATATGCTAATCTTAAGAAGTGTACCTTTTGTATGTCGTAACTGCATAGGGTATCGAGATGGATGAGGAGAAAGTTAGGGCCATCCGGGATTGGCCTACACCAAGATCGTTAAGTGAGGTACGGAGTTTTCATGGATTTGCTAGTTTTTATAGAAGGTTTGTGAAGGATTTTAGTACTATTGTTTTCATGAAAAAGTATGTTGGATTTAAATGGAATGATGAACAAGATAAAGCTTTTAATTTGTTGAAAGATAAACTTTGTTCGGCGCCTGTTTTAGCTTTGTCAAACTTTACAAGAGCTTTTGAAGTTGAATATGATTCTTCAAGTATAGATATAGAAGTTGTGTTAATGCAAGATAGGAAGCCCATTGCGTATTTCAGCGAAAAACTTAATGGTGCAGCCTTGAATTACCTTAAAGGAGCTCTATGTCTTGGCCCAAGGAGTTTGTGGCCCAAGGTGTTTTTTGAAACCTTTCCATATGTGATCAAGTATAAAGCAAGGAAAAGAAAACATTGTGGCTAATGCAGTTTTGCGCAAGTATGCTCATTTATCTATTTTGGATGCTAGATTTCTAGGATTTGAACACATAAAAGAATTTTACAAGGATGATAGTGATATTGCTAATGTTTACAATGCTAGCAAAACTTCAGCTTTTAGGAAGTTCTATTGACTTGATGGATATTTGTTTAAAGAGAGTCGTTTGTATGTTTCATTAAGTTCTATGCATGAATTACTTGTACGTGAAAAACACAAGGGCAAGTTGTTGGGGCATTTTGGTGTTGTTAAGACTTTGGATGTGTTGTATAAGCATTTATCACGCATATATGATAAAATGCATAACTTGTAGGAAGCAAAGTCTAGGACTCAACCACATGGCTTGTATACCCCTTTGCTTGTACCTAAGGAACTATGGGTAGACATTTCAATGGACTTCGTCTTAGGTTTATCTAGGTCAAAACGGGGTAGGGATTCCATTTTTGTAGTTGTTGATAGGTTTTCAAAAATGGCACACTTCATTCCATGTCATAAAACCAATGATGCAACTAACATTCCTAATTTGTTCTTTAGCGAGATAGTACGGCTTTACGGGGTCCTTAAGAGCATTATTTCTGATAGAGATGTTAACTTCCTTAGCAATTTTTGGAAGGTGTTATAGGAAAAATTGGGTTCTATATTATTATTTTCAACTACTTGTCACCCCCAAACAAATAGACAACCCGAAGTAGTTAGTTAATAGAACCTTAACACAACTTTTGCGTGCTGTCATTCAAAAGAACTTCAAAGAATTAGGAAGATTGTTTGTCATTTATAGAGTTCGTATATAATTGTACTGTGCATTCTACTACTAAATTTTCACCATTTGAAATTGTGTATGGATTTAACCCCTTAACTCCCCCTAGAGTTGATTCCTTTGCCTGTTGATGAAAGGGTTAGTTTGGATGGTAATCGTAAAGCACAGGTGGTGAATACACTTCATGAGATTGTGCGGCAACAAATTGAAAAGAGAAACCGTGTGTATGGGACCAAAGCTAATAAGAGGCGCAAGCATGTTGTCATTCAGCCCGTCGATTGGGTTTGGTTGTATATGTGCAAGGAGAGATTTACAGCCCATAGGAAATCAAAGCTATAACCACGAGGAGATGGACCATTTCACATCCTTGAGAGGATCAATGACAATGCTTATAAAGTTGATTTGTGAGGTGAGTATGGTTTTAGTGCTACTTTTTCATGTTTCTGATCTTACTTTATTTGATATATGTGATGATTCGAGGTTGAATCCTTTTGGAAAGAAAAGGGAAAGAAGAGCCCAATTTGGGTCAATTACAAGAGCCTGGGCAAAGAAGTTTAAAGAAGCATTGAATGTGCTTGTACAAAACATATGAAGCAAGATGGACCTAGAGGAGCTTGGGACATCTAAGGAGCATGAAGGATAACCTCTAATTCATCTAATTCAAGTCCAAGAAGAGCCCAATTCATGTAGAAGAAGGGGCTGATGTGTTCGGCCCCATACCAGCCTTGTTAGGCTTGTTTTTCCTAATGATACAAGGATAAAAAGTCCACAATTTATTCTCCTAAACAATCAAGGAAGTTTCGACAGATCTGATTCCTAAAGAGGGAAGGATTATTTAATGATTTTCCTAGCCTAGGAAGATAAGTAATTAAAGCAACAACAAAGGGGGAAAGTTGTTTTTTTATTTGTCTAAGTTAAACAAGGAAATTCAAGCTAATCAAGGACCTAAAGGGGGCGACAGCACAAATTTTCCAAATAAGATTTCTCCTAACTTATATGAGACTTCTATAGGGCAGCAAATTTGATCATATCATATTTAGGATATTAAATTCAAATTTATTATTGTTATTATTATTTTCTTCTTAGTTTAGGGTTTTATTGATATAATTTGGGTTTATTTGTAAGTGGGTCTCATATAAGCCCACATAAGTGGTTCATTAGGGTTTGTTTTAGTCTAAAGTCAATATAAATAAATGCATAACTAGACATGTAAGGGTTACACAATTTTCAAATCAAAAAACTTCTTTTGTTGCACTTGTTGTGTGTTGGTGGGATAATCTCCCTTGGTTCTCTAAAGAACTGAAAAATGACTTATCAAAGAACAACTGACTTTATGGCGTCGTCCTTGTACTTTTTGTTCGCGAGTCAATATTCATTAGGTGGGGGTTTTCATTTCCAATAGTGCTGCTGGTGCTTAGGTACAAGTTCTATTTGTGTCACACTCCTATAAAACCTGATTTACTAGGCTTTCCGAGAATTAAAGTCTTAGCGTGTGGGTTGCTTGACCACGTGTTCAAGAAATTCGTATCACATAATATTAACTCCATGTTCTACCATGAGAAGAAGAGAAGTGATGAGGATCAACCCCACACCAAGTGTAATTATGCCAACAACCCATTAAAGGTGTTAATTGGGCCAATTATAAGAGCTAGGGCGAAGAAGCATTGGATGGGCTTATTTAGAACATACGTAGCAAGATGGACCTAAAGGGGCTTGGGACATTTAAGGATCATGAAGGATAACTTTTAATTCATCTAATTCAATTCCAAGAAGAGCCCAATTTGGGTGGAACAAGGGGCTGATGTGTCTGGCCTCATACCAGCCTTGTTAGGCTTGTTTTTTCCTTATACTATAAGGATAAAATGTCAGCAATTTATTCTTCTAATTAAGTAAGGAAGTTAGCCATATCTTGTTCCTAAAGAGGAGAGGATTATTTAATGCTTTTCCTAACCTAGGAAGAAAAGTAATTAAATCAGCAACAAAGGAGAAATTTATTTTCTTATTTGTCCAAGTTAAGCAAAGAAATTCAAGCTAATCAAGAACATCAAAGGGGGCTACAACATAAATTTTTCAAATCAAATTTCTCCTAGTTTATTTACGACTTCTAAAGGGTGACAAATCTGATTCTTTTTTTTTTGGTAAGTTGATGTATGTATTAAAAGAAGAAGATACAAACATTATAAGGGGCATACCCCAGATTTACAATGATAACGGAAACATAAAACAACAGATGGCTACAGGCTAGCCACCGACCCTAAAACTGAAACCTCACTAGATTCGTTAGAGAAACCAATACAACCAGCGAACTAACAAATTAAGAATCTATGGTATTCACCCTCCAAGCTCGTTGGATCCTTTTGTTTTCATTTGTTGGTACGACATTCCTCATCAAATCAAGCTTATCACGAATGATACATTCGATTTGATTAAAAACCAAATTCAAAGTTCTAGACAGTCCAGCAAAGATCCTTGCATTCCATTCTTGCCATACATGATACACTGTAGCTGCATAACTCAGCTACAGTGTATTTAGGATGGTAATTTTTGGATTTTTATTCTTTTTATTATTTTCGTCTTATTTTTTGGGTTATTATTACTTATTACTTATTTTCGTCTTCTTTCATCTTATATTCAGTGGGCTTCATATAAGTTCACCTAATGGGGGGTCCATTAGGGTTTCTTTAAGTCTATAGTTAATATAAAAAAGGCATAACCAAACATGAAAGGGTACACAATTCATTTTAATAAAACTTCTTGTTTGTTGCACTTGTTGTGTGTTGGTGGGATAATCTACATTCCTTGATTCTCTAAAGAACTAAAAAATGACTTATCGAAGAATAACTGGCTTCATGGTGTCATCCTTATACTTCGGGGAATCAATATTTGTTAGGTGGGGTTTTTTCGTTTTCAATAGTGCTGGTGCCTAGGTAAAAGTTATCTTTGTGTCACACTCCTATCAAACTTGATTTACTAGGCTTTCCAGGAATTAATGTCTTTGTATGTGGGTTGCGTGACCACGTGATCACGAGGTTCGCATCAAGAAGGAAATAAAATATGATGGGAACCTCTTGATCATATGGTCAAGCAACTCCCAACGAATATGATACTTCTCCAAGAAAGTTGAGAATCAGGTTTGAGAAGTGTGACACGATGAAAACCTGTCGTAAGGCACCAACACTATTAGAATAAAGTAGAATGACACCACAAGGTCAGTTATACCTTGATAAATCATATTTGATCTTTGTCCCAGTGAAGGTAATGTGTTGCATCACGCAAAACACAAGTTTATTTTAAAAATTCATCATGTTCTGCTTTTCATCATAAAAAACTTATCACTGATGGGAACCCTAGTGGAATTTAATGGAATTCGCAACCCCAAGATCAATCTAAGCTAAGTTTGTTGAGACTTGAATGAGCTTATCACAATGGAAGACTTGCCCTAAGGCAACAAGACTATAACCAACTCGATCACAACGCCTACACCTGGAGACGAGCAAAGGGAGATTCGAAAAGAAGAATGAACAATATGCAAACAAAGCCAACAGGGGATGAAAGTTGGTGAGATTTTCTAAGATAGATAGGAAAATCATTAAATAAGATAACTTTTGAACATGAATCAAATTAATCAAGGCTTGCTCTTTATTATTACAAATCCTTTTGAAGTCCACCTTAGCCTATGAATCTTAAAGAAGTCCATTGGAAGCTTCTTTGAACTTCTTAGCCCTAAGCCTAGTAACTGGACCAACTGGAACCTCCAATGGATCATTTGATGGTTGGATCGCATCAATCTCTCTCTTTTATACCTGTCAATTAGTTTCCTTCCTAGACTAGGAGAATCATTAATTAATTCTTTCTAGTTTAGGACATCAGATATGGCAGCCCCCCTAGCATCCTTTGTTGACTAGAAAACTTCCTCCTTTGTTGATAAATATTCTCCTAAATAATAGGTAAAATAATTAACGAAATTTTCTTGAATTTTAGGAGAATATTTTGATCATTTAAGTCCTTATAGAATTAGAAAATCAATCCCAAACAAATTTGACTTAATCCTAACATCTTAACTAACCCAAGTCAACTTTGAACCCCCTGTGGCCCAAACTTATATTCATTAATAGGGACCAAACTAGACCCAAAATACACTTTAAATAAACTTTCTTTGCTACCCAAAAGCATTTTATGCATAGCCTGTCCTAATCTATCCGAATTACCCACCAAAAGAATTGTGCCGAACCCATCATCCATAAAACCTTAATATGACCGAATGCATCCCTAGGTAGAGATCCAACATGAAAAACCCAAAGCTGAACCATATACTAAACTCTATCAACAACCAATTTCAAACACATAACTACATGCTTACTATAAGGAATCCAAGGCTAAACCTAAACCGTATCATTCCCTATCTCTTCAATAAGATTTTCCCTCGAATCTTGAATAAGATTAGTAGCGACTTCATTAGTCTCTTGTTTAAACCTTTGAAATTCCCTTATTAAACTTTTGAAATTCCCTTATTGCTAACACCTTTATACAACAACATTATATGGAAGTAGTGATTGTTAAGAATTTCATATAAGCATGTCGTACTAACCATTTTTGAATGATAACCACAGCAACCCTCCTTCGTCTTTCATTCTTTTGGCGTTGTACCTGCTTTTTCCATGAAGCTTGAAGATCATAGAATAATCTTCTACACTTATCAACATCTCATTCTAAAACGCCCAAACCATGTTTTTGTTTTTTGCATCCTTGAGCTAGAATCCTCCTCTATTCCCTCTCCTTTGCTGAATACATGACACAAATAGAAGAAAAAAAACATGAAGAAGAAGCAAAGACACAACAAGAATCGATTTTACGACAGGAAGAACACTAATTTAGAGTCGAAATTGCAAATCTTACTTTTGTTTGGACCATAACTACTCGAAAACAAACATTTGTGAAATTGATGAAAATAACTCAAACAACAGCTAAAATATCCCAAATATGATGATAATATATTGGCAGGAATGAAATCAACAGAAACAAAACAAGTTTTGAAAGCTAACGCAAAACATACCCGTTACGACAAGAGAAAATTTGATTCTAGAACCTAAAGAAAACAATATCTAAATGACATAAAATTTAATATAATTTCTGATTAGGACCCCAAAAAACAGAATATAAGTTTTGAGCTGATTCCAAGTTCAATTGATATATGGACGCAAAACAACCACTTTAAAACCCAATTTAGAACCTAGGCCCAATCATGTCCAAATAACATGCAACTTGATATTTGGTGTGATTTCATACTAAATAACTAGAATATCAATTTTTAGTTAATTATGATATGTTTTGATATATTGCCGTGAAATAGATGTGATGCGAACCTCGTGATCACGTGGTCACGCAGCCCACAAGCAAAGATACCAATTCCAGGAAAGCCAAGTAAATCAGGTTTGATAGGAGTATGACACAAAGATAACTTATACCTAGGCATCAGTATTATTGGAAACGGAAAACCTCCACCCAATTAATATTGATTTGCGAACGAGAAATATAAGGATGACGCCACGAAGCTAGTTGTTCTTCGATAAGTTATTTTTAGTTCTTTCTCACTAAGAAAGGGAGATTATCCCACCAACACACAACAAGTATGACAAAAAATTTTATTGATCTGAAAATTGTGTAACCTTACATGTTTGGTTATGCCTTTATTTATACTAACTCTAGACTTAAAGAAACCCTAACGGACCCCTCTTATGTGGACTTATATGAGGCCCACTTACAATTGACAAAATAGGTAATAATAACCCAAACACTAAGAATAAAATAATAAAAATCCAAAAATAATTTTCCTAAATATACTAGAATCAAATTTGTCACCCTTAAGAAGTCCAAAATAAACTAGGAAATCTGATTTGAAGGTAAAATTTATTCTGAAGTCTTTTTTCCTTGTTTTAGCTAGGATGAATAAGGAATCATTGTAAGAAAAGGATTTTGAAACATTTATGAATCATTGCCACACTTGAAAACTATGTTGCAACCCATTAAAGATTCTTGTAGAGCTAGGAGATTCCCAAAACAAATTGTCATATCCTTGTATGAAAAGGATCCTTGCCAAATAGGAAGTTCAATAGTTAAAAGGAAGTAAATAACAAAATTCATACAGCCTCTGTTGACTCGTATTGTGATGCTTTCCCGAACTCCGATTGGTTTGCAAGTTTAACCTTAGGTAGGAAAATATGTAAAGAGATTTCACGTAAACTTTCAGACCGATCCAACAGTCAGATTGAGAAATATGATAGTTGCTGTAAAACTGGACAATTGCACATTTTATGTTAGAATCCGAATTTGAGTTTGCTTGGATCGTATCATTCCCTCTCTCTTCAAGATGATTCGTCCTCAAATCACCAACAAGTTGAATGGACAATTCCTTAGCCTCTTTTTGAAGCTTTTAGAGTTCTTTCCTTGCCAATAATCGTCGTCGCCAACAACTTTGGATGAAAGTAGTAGCCGTTCTATTTCGTATATCATCATTGTAACATTTTTCTCCTCTCTTTCTGAAGGTTGCTAGGCCCAATACCAGCTCTGTTAGGCTTTTTATTTTCCTAATGCTACAAGGATAAAAAAAATCAGCAATTTATTCTTCTAATTAAGTAAGTAAGTTGGCCATATCTTATTTCTAAAGAGGGGAGGACTATTTAATGCTTTTCCTAGCTTAGGAAGGAAAGTAATTAAATCAGCAACAAAGGAGGAAATTTGATTTCTTATTTGTCCAAGTTAAACAAGGAAATTCAAGTTAATCAAGGATATCAAGGGGGGCAGCAACACACATTTTCCAAATCAGATTTTTCCTAGTTTATTTAAGACTTCTTAAGGGTGACAAATCTGATTCTAGCATATTTAGCATGATAATTTTTGGATTTTTATTATTTTCTTCTTAGCTTTTGGGTTATTATTACTTATTTGGGTCAATTGTAAGTTGGCTTCATATAAGTCCACCTAAGGGGGGTCCATTAGGGTTTTTTTAAGTCTAGAATCAGTATAAATAAAGGCATAACCAAACATGTAAGGTTACGCAATTTTCAGATCAAAAAACTTCTTTGGTGCACTTATTGTGTGTTGGTGGGATAATCTCCTTCCTTGGTTCTCTAAAGAACTTAAAACGACTTATCGAAGAGCAACTGTCTTCGTGGCATCATCCTTATACTTCTCGTTCGCGAATCAATATTTGTTGGGTGGGGATCTCCATTTCCAATAGTGCTGGTGCCTAGGTACAAGTTATCTTTGTGTCACACTCCTATCAAACCTGATTTACTTGGCTTTCCGGGAATTGGTGTCTTTGCGTGTGGGTTACGTGATCATGAGGTTCGCATCATTTGGTATAAGAGCTTGGCTCCATTAATCAGGTTATATCCTATTGAAATTTTTGTTTCTTGTTGTTTTCGCAAAAATTCCTTAATGCCCAATTTCTTCTTCTCGATTTTGCAGCATATAAAAAAAATAAAAAAAATTAGCTATTTCATTCTATTATTTTTCAAAATATATTAATAGCATTAAAAAAAAAAGAGAAAAGAGAAAAGCAAAAAAAAATCGTTCAAAAAGACGTTTATTGGATTCTGCCGCAGAAAACTAAATAAGGGAAAATTGGATCAAATCAACTCAGAATTAGCTCAAATTTGAGAATCTGATTACTGAGGTCTTAATTGCATCACATTTTGATTTTAGGGTCAATTGGATATCTTTTGCTTTGGGTTTCAAATTCAGGTCTGATTCACAACGACTCTGTTTTGCATCAATTTTTGAAATTCGCTTTCTTTCTGTTGTTTTCATTTCTTGCAGTTTATCTTCATCATATCCAACATATTTGGGTGTAGTTTCATCATTTTGCATATTTTTGTTTCTGTTTTTATTCGAGTCTTCAGTTTCGTTTATATTTCAGATAGACTCGCTTGCTACTCGCGAGACTATCATCATAGTTTTGTTTTGCTTGTTTTTTTTGGTATATATACATATTTGGATTGTGCTACCAAGTTGGTTTTATTTGGTGTTGGTTTCAGTATCGCAAGAACCACAAGAAGGTGAGACGAGAGGTGTAAGCGTGTGAGGATATTAAGAGTGTTTGAGCGAAACACGAGCGACGTGAGGAAAATTTTTTTTTTACCACTAACCAATTTTTGGAGGTACTATCATGTCAGATAAAAACAACACACCACCCCATCCCGAAGGACTTACATTCCAAATGCAAGCAGCGATGACGTAGATGATGGAGAGGATGAATTTTGTGATGGGAAATGTGTGTGACAGACTTAATAGGGTGGAGAAACGTGATAACGAGGCTGGTACAAGCACCCAAAATGATAGGAAGCGTGGGGCTGAACCGAAAGCAAACAATGTCATTAGGGCCGAAAGGCCAAGATGGGCTGATTTTGAGGAGGCCGTTGATGATATTGGTGATGGTGGTTTTGAGGATGAGGCTATTGGCCATCGGGAAGGTTTTCGATATCCTAGAAACCGAAGGGATTATGGGAATAGAACTAGGGGCCAATTCAGCCAAAGGGAAAATTTTTGTAGTGTTGAGGGACATGTTGATTTAGATGGTGATTTGGATGCTATCAAACTGAAAATACCTTCTTTTCAAGGTAAAAACGATCCTAAGGCATATTTGGAGTGGGAGAAAAAGGTGGATTGGATTTTTGATTGCCATAACTATTCGGAGGCGAAGAAAGTGAAATTGGTAGTCATCTAATTCATGGATTATGCACTGATTTGGTGGGATCAAAATGTTATTAGTTGATGTGCATTATGGGAATTATAATCCATCTTGTAAAGCTAAAACTAATGTGCAAGAGGATTCAGATGGTCCAATGACAAGAGCGAGAGCGAAACAACTACAAAGGGCCTTGACGAGTCAAATTGGAATGATTGAAGCTGCGTCAAAGTTAAAAATTAGCAATCAGTTTGAAATTGGTTCAAGGATGTTTATTTGCCTACAATTGGAACTTGGAGATGAGAAAAGCCCTTAATTTTTTTTTTGATGCTGGGCTACTTGAATTTGAGTTGATATGCAAATAAGTGAAGGAATTGATGCTGTTTATGGTCAGAACAACAAATGAATTTGAACCCGAATTTGAAGTCATCCATTGCATGTGAAAACAAGACTAATCTAGGTGGATTTCAAGTTCAGAACGTGTTCTTTCTAGATTGTCCAACCATGATTGCATTGGACTTTTGTAGAAGAAGATATGGTTGTTTTAAATTTGGTCTGTTTATGTTAGAAAGGTCAAAAAACGTGTGCTAGTTAATTTGTCTAGGTTAGTTTGTCAAAGTCTATTTTTTGGGCTTGACTTCTACCATGTTGAATTATTCCTTACTTTGGAGGGATGTTCCAATTATAAATATAGTATCAGAATATGTAAAAAAGAACTTTTGGCCAAGATTTGAAACTTAATTCACAGAATTAAGAGTTGTTCTTCCAAATTGATTTTGTGAAGAACCCTACCTGACTTATCACTCTTCAATCCCAAAGAGTGTGGCGTCGAAATCCTAGATTGATCTTTGTGGCGTCCAGATCGACTTATCAAAGTAACATTCTAGTCTATCCTCCATCTTATTTACCTTGAAATCACTATAATCCAGCCTAAACACCAAAAGAAAGACAACACAACTAGACCCATCCTTCATCCATTTTTGTCAGATTCATTGTTGCCGATTTTCGAATCATTCACGGCACATCATTAGTAGAAGGAGGAGTGGAGAGAGGTCGGTAGCGTCGTGGGAGGAGATGAAAGTGTTGATGAGACGGCGATTTTGCCTAACAACTATTATAGAGATTTGTATTTGAAATTGCAGGGTTTGATTCAGGGTTCTAGGTCCGTGGATGAGTATTTCAGGGAGATAGAGATCGCCATGATTCGGGCCAATGTGATTGAGGATCAGGAAGCTACTATGGCTAGATTTCTAAATGGACTGAATAGGGACACTGCAAATGTTATAGAATTACAACATTGTGTAGAATTGGAGGACATGGTCCATATAGCAACAAAGGTGGAGAGGCAAATAAAGGGGTAGTACATGTTTTCAGACCAATTCAGCTTCATCATTCTCAACATGGAGGCTGAAGTTAAAGAGAGAGGGGGCTGTCCAACCAAAGCCTTATGCGAAGGTCGAACCACCTATGGCCAAAAAGGATACTCATACGGATGGGAAAGGTAAATCTAAATCTCAACCTAATCGTGATAGAGATCTTAAATTAAGGAACCATATCTTATTCCTAAAGAGGGGAGGACTATTTAATACTTCTCCTAAATTAGGAAGGAAAGTAATTAAATCAGCAACAAAGAAGGAAATTTGTTTTCTTATTTGTCCAAGTTAAACAAAAAAATCCAAGCTAATCAAGGACATCAAAGGGGGGGCAGCAACACAGATTTTTCCTAGTTTATTTAAGACTTCTTAAGGGTGACAAATCTGATTCTAGCATATTTAGCATGATAACTTTCAGATTTTTATTATTTTTATTATTTTCTTCTTAGTTTTTGGGTTATTATTACTTATTTCGGTCAATTGTAACTGGGTTTCATATAAGTCCACCTAAGGGGGGCCCATTAGGGTTTCTATAAGTCTAGAATCAGTATAAATAAAGGCATAACCAAACATGTAAGGTTACGCAATTTTCAGATTAATTAACTTCTTTGCTGCACTTATTGTGTGTTGGTGGGATAATCTTCCTTGGTTCTCTAAAGAACTAAAAACGACTTATCGAAGAACAACTGTCTTCGTGGCGTCATCCTTATACTTCTCGTTCGCGAATCAATATTCGTTGGGTGGGGGTCTCCGTTTCCAATAGTGTTGGTACTTAGGTACAAGTTATCTTTATGTCACACTCTTATCAAACCTGATTTACTTGGTTTCTAGGAATTGGTGTCTTTGCGTGGGTTGGGTGACCATGTGATCACGAGATTCGCATCAATATGTGTGTGTGAGTGTGTGTGTGTGTGTGTGATTGATTCAAGAATCATTAAAAACCAGAAAACAAGTAAAAATGAAACTGTGATGATAGTCTCAAGATGTGTTAGAAACCTGTCTAAACCCAAATAGCATTTTCTGATTGCTTTCTTTTTCTTTTTTTCCTCTAATTAGAACACAAAAAACCACAGAATAACAAGAATAAACACAAGAAAGAAAACAAATACTGACCCAAAACAAAAAAGAAGATAGACAAAAAGAAACTGACACAAAACAAATAGATAACGAAAACAAGAAGGATATAACCTGATTTCAAAGCCTAGTTCTGATACCAACTGATGTAAATCTCGTGATCACGTGGTTTGCAACCCACAATCAATATTGAGATCTGATCCTGGAAAGCTGAAATAGGTCTGATAGGAGCGTGACACAATGGAAATCTAACTCAAGGCACTAAAAGTATTGGAATGAAGTAGAATGACACCACGAAGGCAGATAGTCTTCGATAAGTCAGATTCAGCTCGTTCAAGAACTGAAGAATATAAGAATCACTCACATGTTAAAACTGAAAAATTCAGAAGTAATATTCATTGATGGCTGCTGAAATTTAGGCTTACAAGTATTTAAATAGTTCTAAAAAATTAATCATATTGGATCTACCCTTGTGGGCTTCAGTTTTTTATCCACATACAAAAACTGACCCAAAACCTTTACTAGTAAGCCCAAACTCTAATCCAAACAAGCTTTGGATCCTAGCTGAAAACAAAGTTTAAATTAAGCTCAAACATGAAAGAAAATAATAATAATAATTAATTTGTCATTAAATACCACCAGCGTCCTTTTCTAGTTTAGTTAGGATGAATAAGTAATCCTTATAAGAAAAGGATTCTAAAACATTAATGAATCATTTCCACACTTGAAAATAATGTTGTATCCCATTAAAGATCCTTGTGGAACTATGAAATTCTCAAAACAAGCTCCCACATCCTTGTAGGAAAAGGATCTTTGTTAAATAGGAAGTCTATAAGTAAAAAAGAAGTAAATAACAAATTTTTTACAGCTTATTCTAACCTATATTGCAAGTCCATTTCAAACTTTGATGCATCTAAATTTGTACCCTAACATAGAGACATACCTCTTAAATTTGCTAGTAAAGTTTCAACTCAATCCAACAATTTAATTCGGAGTTATGCTCAATAGCATCAAACTGGATGGTAGGAAATTTTACATTAAAATTCAAATCTGACATTACTTAGATCGTATTAAATCTAGGAAATCATTAATTAATCCTTCCTAGTTTAGGAAATCAGATCTGGTAGCCCCCCTAGCATCTTTTGTTGACTAGTAAACATTTTCCTTAATTGATAAATGTTCTTTTAAATAATAGGTAAAATAATGAATGAAATTTCCTTGAAGGGGAGGCCTTGGTTATAAGGTTTGCACTGAACATCCAAATCAAAGAAGATGATGTCGATCAACAACAGAAAACATATTTCACACTCGATGATAATTGATGGAGGTAGTTGTGCTAATGTAGCTTATGATACTCTTGTGATAAAATTGAATCTGAGTTGTATTAAGCATCCTAGGCAAGATTTTTTTTTTTTGTAAGTTGATGTATGTATTAAAAGAAGAAGATACAAACATTATAAGGGGTATACCCAAGATTTACAATGATAACTGATTGTGCATCAAAAGTATCATTAAGTCTCTTATTTTACATATGTATTTATTGTTTTTATTTGGGTTTTTTATAATAATTGATGTGCTTTTTAGTAATGAAGTTTCTTTTAATGTTTCGATAG
>Ga0325414_1003727_pt1 | contig 15905 bp, 13 predicted proteins | sample PopdelMetagenome_8_FD_206183 | JGI IMG/M metagenome (GOLD analysis project Ga0325414, IMG submission 206183) | Populus deltoides microbial communities from Bellville, Georgia, United States - Leaf-PdKOR-R3 | ecosystem: Host-associated > Plants > Phyllosphere > Phylloplane/Leaf | place: USA...
TCAAGATTTGTGGGAGGTTGTCAACGGAAGTGAAACTTTACAACCAGAAGCAGATGACACAAATGGTACGTTGAGGAAGTGGAAGATAAAAGTGGGCAAAGCACTGTTCGCTTTGAAGACAACAATTGACGATGATATGCTGAAGCATATAAGGGATGTCAAAACCCCCAAAGAAGCTTGGGATACATTTGCCAAGCTATTCTCCAAGAAGAATGATACAAGACTCCAATTACTTGAAAGTGAGTTATTATCAATAACTCAACGCAACATGACAGTTGCTCAGTATTTTCACAAAGTGAAGTCATTATGCTGTGAAATTTCTGAGTTGGATCCACAAGCTCCCATTCAGGAAACCAGGATGAAAAGAATTGTTATCCATGGTTTGAGATCTGAGATCTGAATACAGGGGTTTCATTACTGTAGTACAGGGATGGCAAATCAACCATCACTTGTTGAGTTTGAAAATTTGCTTGCTGGTCAAGAAGATTTAGCTAAGCAAATGGGAAGAGCCTCACTAAGGAGTGAAGAGGAAGCACTCTACGTCCACAAAGGCAGTGGGAACTTCAAACAGCATGGAAATGGTGGATTTAGAAGGCATAATGACAAGATGAAGAATCATCAAGGTGCAGGAAGTAGTTGTGCAATGGGAGGCTGGAAAAATCAGAGTAACAATAAGAAATTTAAAGGAAAATGTTACAATTGCGGAAAGAAGGGTCATATGGCAAAATTTTGTACATTGCAGGCAAAGTTCATGAAGAGTAATGCTGTTACTTCTAAAATTGAAGACGAATAGGATGCTGAGGCATTATTTGTTACAGAAAAAGAAAAAGATAAGCTAGCCCTTACAGCAACACTGTCTGATCAAATCAACTATGAGAAAGATTGGATAGTTGATTCCGGTTGCTCCAATCATATGACTGGAGATAAAGAGAAGCTGCAAAACTTGACAGAATACAAGGGAAATCTTGTAGTAGTAACAGCCAACAACTCAAAATTACCAATAGCTCATGTTGGTAATACAATGGTCTCTAACCATTACAGTGATAATGACGTATCACTTCAAAAAGTCTACCATGTTCCAGGTATGAAGAAAAACCTTCTTTCTGTATCACAATTAATATCTTCAGGGCATTTTGTTTTGTTTGGTCCACAAGATGTGAGAGTCTATCACAGTCTTGAGATTGCAGAAGAACCGTTGATGAAGGGGTAAAGATTAGAGTCAGTCTATGTAATGTCTGCAGAAACTGCATACATAGATAAGACCAGAAAGAACGAGCCAACAGACTTATGGCATCTACGTTTGAGTCATGTTAGCTATTCTAAGCTAGCTGTAATGATGAAGAAGTCGATGTTGAAGGGACTTCCTCAACTTGAAGTAAGAACAAACACAGTGTGTGCAGGATGTCAGTATGGGAAAGCTCATCAGTTGTCGTATGCAGAGTCCAAGTTTAAAGCCAAGAAACCACTGGAATTAGTCCATTCCGATGTTTTTGGACCTGTGAAGCAAGCTTCTATCAGTGGAATGCGATACATGGTGACTTTTATTGATGATTTTTCACGGTATGTGTGGGTTTATTTTCAGAAAGAGAAATCTGAAACCTTCTCAAAATTCCAAGAGTTCAAGAGTGCAGAAGAAGCAGAGATTGGTGAAAAAATTTGTTCTTTACGCACAAACAATGGGGGAGAGTACACATCCGATGAATTCTCTAATTATCTACTGGAACATCAAATACATCATCAATTCACATGTGCCAACACTCCACAACAGAATGGCATCGTGGAAAAAAAACAGACACCTCACAGAACTCTGCCGCAGTATACTCCATGCAAAGAATGTTCCTGGACGTTTTTGGGCAGAAACAATGAAAACTGTTGCTTATGTGATCAACAGGCTTCCTCAGCAACGGTTATGTTTTCTTTCACCCTTTGAAAAAACATGGAACATGAAACCTGCAATCAGTTATTTTCGTGTTTTTGGATGTGTATGCTATGTGTTTATTCCTGATCATTTACGTGGCAAGATTGACAAGAAAGCTGTGAGATGTATTTTTGTGGGCTATGACAGTCAAAGAAAAGGGTGGAAATGTTGTGATCCTTTAACTGGGAAGTGCTACACATCACGTAATGTGGTGTTTGATGAAGCATCCTCATGGTGGTCCTCAAAAAAGGAGACGTTACCAGATTCAGATTTTTTGCATTGTGCCCAGCTTCAACTGGATTTAGGATCAGGAGAAGTTTCAAATGATGACACAGCATAACATCCATGGCGAACAGGTGTGTATGTACAACCAAGTGAAGAAGGAGAAGGAGAGCCTAGCAGAACAATTGAACTAAGACGATCAACAAGAATTAAATGGCCAGATCCTAAATATGCCAATGCTGCTATAACAGAAGACGAAGACGCAACAGAGCCAGAGACATTTGAAGAAGCACAACTCAGTTTGGAATGGAATAAAGCCATGAAAGAGGAATTTGATGCCTTAGAACGAAACCAGACTTGGGTGCTTGTACCGAAACCAAGAGATGTGAAGCCTAGTTCTTGCAAATGGGTTTACAAACTAAAACGTCGCACAGATGGATTAATTGAAAGATACAAAGCACGTCTGGTAGCTCGGGGTTTCTCTCAACAGTATGGACTAGATTATGATGAAACGTTTAGTCCAGTTGCAAAAATTACAACTGTTAGAGTCTTACTTGCACTTGCAGCTAATAAAAGTTGGAATCTGTGGCAAATGGATGTGAAGAATGCGTTCTTACATGGAGAGTTGGATTGAGAAATTTACATGAGCCAACCGATGGGATTTCAAAGTCAAGATCATCCTGAATATGTCTATAAGTTACGAAAGGCGCTCTATGGATTAAAACAAGCACCAAGAACCTGGTATGGTAAAATTGCTGAATTTCTAATTTATAGTGGCTATTCAATGACATCTGCAGATTGTAGTGTGTTTGTCTAATCAGTTAACACAAAGCTAGCTATTGTGCTAGTATATGTTGATGACTTAATCATAACAGGAGATTGTGAAGAAGAAATTCTCCTGATAAAGCAAAATTTATCAGTTCGCTTTCAAATGAAAGAGCTCGGGCAACTCAAGCATTTTCTTGGTCTAGAGATTGATTATACTCATAAAGGGCTGGTTCTTCATCAGAAAAGATATTCCAGTGATTTATTGAAGAAGTTTGGAATGGTTAATTGCAAACCAATCTCGACACCAATGGAAGCAAATGCAAAATTTTATGCTCTCGAAGGGAAGGATTTAGAAGATGCAACAATGTATCGATAATTGGTAGGCAGCTTGATTTATTTAACTTTAAGTAGACTAGATATTTCTCATGTAGTAGGTGTGATGAGTTGATACATGCAAAATCCAAAGAAACTTCATTTAGAAGCAGTTCAGTGAATTTTACGATATGTGAAGGGCACACTCGATTATGGCATTTTGTATAAGAAAGATGGAGACTGCAACCTAGTTGATTTTTGTGATGCTGACTATGCAAGTGATCATGATACTCGACACTCAACTACCGAGTATGTCTTTATACTTGGATGGGGAGCAATCTCTTGGTGCAGCAAAAGATAACCAACTGTGTCCTTATCAACAACTGAAGCAGAATACCGAGCTTCAACAATGGCAGCATAAGAGAGTACTTGGCTCATGCGATTATTGAAGGATCTATGTCAACCAATAAAGGTAGCAGTTACATTGTATTGTGATAATCAATCAGTAATACATTTAGCTGAAAATCCAGTTTTTCATGCAAGAACTAAGCACATAGAAGTGCATTATCATTTTATTAGAGAGAAGGTTCTACAAGAAGAAATTGAGTTGAAACATGTTAACACAAAAGATCAAGTTGCAGATTTGTTTACAAAAAGCTTGAGTGGCAATAAATTTGAAAGCTTTTGTCAGCAGCTCGGAATGGTTAACAGAAAAGACGCTGGTGTTGAGAGGGGATGTTAAAAACTACAACACCAGTCATACAAAATTATTGGCCAAGTCAGCTCCATTTCCCGGTTCTTCTGCAGATTGTTTAGTTCCAATATTGCTTTGCTATTCTTAGAAGTTTGTTTAGGATTTCATGGCTAAAATAATGAATATAACCGTTAGCTCCTAGTTTTATGTAACTGACTTGTCTATAGAAGGCAACTTTGCTCTGCAAAATATACATCATCTTGTTCTCTGTTTTTCCAACTTCTCTCATTTATTCAACATAACGTATTCTTGAATAGTACATGTAGAGGTTTCAATATATATAAGTGAACCTCCAATTATATGCAAAAGAGTTCTTTCTTTTATCCTTTCGACTGTGAAAATCTTCACCGGACGGGGAAAGAAAGAGAAGGAAAAAGGAAAACAGAGCAGAGGAGTGAAGAGAGAGAGGAGAAAGAAAACAGAGTGATCAAGGCGAGAAGAAAATAAAAAAGAATGAAAATAGAGGGAATAAGAAGATGGCTGAGAATAAAAAACCAAGAGAACAAAAAAGAAAGTCTTTTTTTGGTTATCAGAGGCAAAAGGCAGAAGTTTTTCCATTGGTTTGTGTCTCATCTTTTGCATTCAAAATGTGCAAGATCCGCAGGTATGAGTCTCGACTTCCTTTATCTTTGACATATTTAAAGCTATTTGTTTGGTTTTTGTTTCTTTTCAAAAACTTGTTTTTGGTTTAGTTTCGGGCTTTTTTTTTTCTATTTTGACAACAAAGCTATGTTGCTTGTCTATTGTTTTTTTCTTCCATGGTTTAAAGCTTAGAACGTTTGCCTATTCTTTGTTTTTACTTCTCGTTGTGAGGAACCATGAGCCTCATAGGTCTTCATCATCCCTGCACTCCTTGTTCTATTGTCTTGATGTCCTAGAATGTTGCATAGGAGAGTTTTCTTCTAAACATAACTTCGTCCAGATGAGAACATAAAAGCGCGAGAGCATTTCCTTTGCAGGGTTTGGTCTTTTTAGCCAGGCACTGTTGGTCATGTTTTTTCCTTCCTGTTCTTTTAGGGGGGTTTAGTCGGTCATTTGATTTTTTCGTTTATCTAGTTCAGTCTTTAATACACGGGGTATAGAGTCATGTTTCCCAGGTTTCTTTTTTCTTGCATGAAACTAGCATGGCAACGTCAGAGATTAGGAAAAGAGGATAGGCGTGAGACACGGTTTCTGTTTTTGTTATAAGGCTCTGAGTTCAAGTTTTTTTTTTTTTTTTTGTGCATGAGGACTTGTTCTTTTATTTTGAGAATAATGGGCAGACTTATATTCAGGCTTCAAGTTTAAGTTGCTATGTCAGGTCTTGATTGTTTGATTTGAATTGTTTTAAGCTTCCTGTAAATTTTGGAATATATATATGTACGGCTTGTTTCTTTAATTGTGATTCTTGGTTTAATTGTGTTGTGTTTCGACTAAACATAAAATTTTTCTTGAATGTTGTATATAGTTAATACCATAATATATTTTGAACATTTCTTTAAAAAACAACATTTAAAGTTTAAAAGAAAATGTGTTTTAGCATGGATTTCTTAAATACAAAAATTATTTTCTTGTATTTTAGATTTTACAATATGTTTGTAAACTCTAAAGGGTATTGACCAATATTTTAAAAATATAAAAATCTTATTTTGGGGGAATTTATCTTTATTCACCATTAATATTTGGATAAAGAAATCCAAAAGGGTTGATATCCATAATATTATTGGGAATAATTTGATATTATTCACTGTTAATATCTTGATAAAGAAACATCAAGTGCTTAATATCCAAAATATTTTTCTAGAGATAACAAGTCATTATCCCTTAATAATATAAAGGCAAAGAGTCCTATAAAAGGTAAATGTATAAAATATTGTTGAGAGTAATACAACTTGTTCATTTTTAACATAAGGGCAGATTTATACCTAAAATGTTATTTAGAACAATTTAATTGCACATCCTTGAAAAAAGTCTCAATTATAATTGGGGACATTTCAAATTTTGATTCCATGATTTATGAGTCGTGAAAGTGTAAAATACTAAGGCAAAAATGGACAATTTAATTGCACATCCTTGAAAGAAGCCTCAATTATTATTGGGGATATTTTAAATTTTGATTCCATGGTTTATGAGTCGTGAAAGTATGAACACTAAGGAAAAAATAGGCTTTTAAAACACCTTGAATTTTCTTAGATTTCTAACTTAGTTTTTTTTGTTTCTTTTCCTTGCGATTTGCAAGTCGCGAACATTTGAAATACTAAAGGGAAATGAGCTTTTAATCACATTAAATCTCCTTAGATTTCCATCTTAGCTATCTCTTAATTCATAGGTTGTAAATTTATTTCAAATCAAACACAGATTTAAGAGATCTGTATCGGTTCTCCTTGAAACTATATAAACATATCTAAAGGTATGATTCATATTGGCCAAGAATTCTTTCTTTTAGACTTTGAACCCAAGTCCATTCATCATAGCAAACTCATCCTAGGAAAATTTATTAGAGGACACCAACACAATAGCAATTGTAAGGCAAACCAAACACCAAGCAGCTTACCTTAAGTAGGGCGTACTAGTGGTGCTAAAACCTCTCATTTACGCAACCAGTTCATTGCCTTATAATCTCTAAAGACAAGTTAGGGTTCCTAGTGACCATAATATTAGGTGGTGACTCCCTTTTTCACAAAACAAAGACCCCAAAATCAATTCCCTTGCTCCGGGAAAGGTCACCGCGACGTCGCGCTCTCACGAGGGTGCAACAGACATGATGATTAACCAAGACTATTAAAATGATCAAAACATCCTCGTGTGGTAAAGTTACTCCCTCCATGTCTTCTAGGGTAAACATAATAATTTCATGCCATGAATTTGGAAGGCAACCAGTAATAAGGACTTACTTTCTATATTTCTTTTTTCCACTTCCACTATCACCTCTTGTCGAGGTTCCACCTAAAATAACATTGATCTCCAACAATTCTTGGTTGGGTTGGCTGGACTCTTCTCCGTCTAGGTCAGCGCGGGTATCCCTCCTTACAAACTGTTGGACACGTAGCCCTTGGCTATCAACCGTTCGATCTCATTCTTCAAGGTATAGCATTGTTCGATATCATGCCTCTTATCTCAGGAGAATATGCAATACTTATTAGAGGTGCGTGTATAGGGAGTGATTTTCATTGGCAGAGGATATTGGACAAATTTATTACCTATAATTATGGTATACACTTGAATGATAATGGTATTCAATGAAGTGAAAAACCTCTCAAGATATGGCAATCGATCATGGGATGACCTTAAAGATCGAGTTTCGAATAGGGGAACGATTCTACCTAGAAGGTCCTTCAGGTTAACTATCCTTATAAAAACAGGAAGGTTCGTGTCGCAATACACTTGCCTTTTCCACTTGTATATGATTGTTCATGACTTGTTTCACCTTAAGCAAACATTTTTAAGGTAAGGCATAAAGGTCTCTCTATAAAGCACGTTCCCTCACCCTATTGATTAAGGCCTTTAAGGCCACTGGTTTAATCAACTCTTTCATTTTAAGTATCTTCTCATCAAACCTCTTCAAATATGCCCTTATGGATTCACCATCTGATTGGGTAACCCCAAAAAGATCTATAGAACTCTTCTTTATAGGTATACTTATCTTGAAATACGCTACTAGTTTAGGTCATAGATCTCTGAATTCTTCAATAGAACCTGATTCCAAGTTGTTATACCAAGCACATGCAGACTCTTTAAAGGTTATAAGGAGTATTTTGCACATTGCGTCACTATCTTGAATTACCAACTCCAAGCTACTATGCATGTTTTGCACATGTTCTCTTAGATCGACAAGACCATCATAGTTATCCAAGCTCATATTTATAGAGATATAGTCTTGATGAATCCGAGCATTCAATACTTTTCTAGACAAGAGGAAGCCCTGCACATGATGGAGTTGTAGGTAGCTTCTTGGATGTGCTCAAAGGTTGATCACCTTTTGATTTTTTATCTGTTGGGTTCTAGGGTGTGGAATTACTCTGGTGTGGAATAACAAGAGTTGTAATTGTTATCTGTCTCATAATAATGACTGGTAGCACACCTTGAATACCTGTTTTATGCAAAGGTATCACAATGATAAGAGTGATCCCTCTTGGGACTTGAGCCCACATGGTGATGGATATGGTCCGAGTAATTAGGCCCATGACTATTATGAGCTTGTGCTAAAAGTGATCTTTTTATCTAGTATTAAAAATACTGATAAATCTTGATCCATCACAAGGGATGAGAAAATATTTATTGGGTATAAGAGAATGGGAGGGAAAGAGCACAAACAAAAGCAATTTTGGTTAAAGGGAGGATAGAGAGAGGAGTGTTGGATTTGATAAAACGGGCATGAAGTTGTTTTTGCTCAAATACAGTGTTGAAATTGTGGGTAAGGAGATCATTATTTTTTAGGTTTTGAGAAGTGAGGGATGGTGGTGGGAAATAGATAAGGGAATAAGATAGAGAGGAAGAGGACATCATTTCCTTTTCCACTTTTAGTTCATATTTACATATTATTCTTGGACAAATTGGGCAACTGGCATACAAAATAAAAAGAAATGGTGAATCAACACAGCAACAAAAAGTTTAGATGAAATAACACATTTTTTTGATGTTGTGGTTCTAAACTGGGATATTTGATTAATGTCGCAATTCAGAAATGCAAAATTTGATTAAATGTTATGTTTCTGAACAGTGAAATCAATTAAAATTTTATTACGATTTAGAACCGTAACATTTAATTAAATGTCTCATTTTAAATCACGATAAAATTTTAATTGATATGATACTATTGTTTACATCAGGAACAATAGTGTCAGCATAATGATATAAAATAAATATGTTATAAGATATTTTGTAAGAGAAACAAATTAGATTCTACTCAATTAGACGTAATTTTAACTAAATTACATTACTCCAACCCTAATTGACAAAATTTATAGCAAATTTAATTAAATTCTCAAAATTTAACATAAAAGCAAACTTCACCAAAATTAAATATAATTCATGATATGAAATCTAATGGATATTTTCATGATTAATTGTATTAAATCAAACCCACATTCATAGAAAATTAAAATAATTCAAAGAAAATATCAAATTCATCAACTTATCATTAATCCTATGCAACGTATAATTTGTCATAATCTTACTATATTCATGTTCTATTGCTTGAAATCATCAAGCATAGTTAATTATATTTTTAGCTGATTCTAACAATCCACACAAAATTCTAATTTGTCAACTTATCTAAAATTAAATGCAACACATAATTAATTTACAATTAATATAACTTATTTTCATATTCTACTACATCCTATCAACCCTAATTAATGATGTTTTAAACTAATTTATCATTACTTCAACAAACCCTGAATTATTCGTTCTTCTCATATCCACACAAAATCTGAGTTTTTTTTTCAATTTCATCCCTTAGAATTTAATTTTATACCAATTACAGTCCTTATTTTGTTGATTGTTATTTGTTCTTCTCTTATCATTTTTTTAATTGAAATTTTTTATTTATCAAATTTTATCCGTATTCTTTTGATTGCTATTTATTTTATATGAAATAATTTATGAAATTGATTTTTTTAATTTTATCCTCTTTTGATTATTTTTTTATTTGTTAGATTTAGTCTTTATTCTTTTGATTGCTATTTGTTTTATTTGAAATAATTTATGCAATTGGATTTTTTTTCAATTTCATCCTCCTTTAATTGTTTATATATGTCACATTTGATCCTTGTTCTTTTAATAAACTTGAAAAAAATTAAAAATTTATTTTTCAGTTCATTTTCAATGACATAGCCAAATACCGAAAAATATTTTCCAACTTATTTTCTATGACACTACCAAACATCGAAAAATAATTTGTTTTTTAAGAACTCATTTTCCATTAAAACCACTTTTCAAAAGAAAACTACTTTCCGGCAAATAAACGGGGCCTAATTGTTGAATTGATTTCGTCAAAGTTGTCCACAACAAGGCTTTGGCAATGGCTACGTCAAATGTCATTCGACTATATAAGTGTGTCATGTTACACCGTATGCCTAGTCAAATTTTCCAATGTGAAAAAAAATGTCTAGGTGGTGATAACTGGGATAATTTGATTAATTCATTACTCGAGATATCAGATCAGGATAACCATGTAAAAAGAAAGTGGAATAAACCACAAATCTCAATGCTCAATAATCTAATGTTAAAGAATGACATTGAGGAAAAAAAACATCAAAGAAAAAAAATCAAGTCAATTCGGGTTAACTTGGCTAACCTGCTACACGTGAAATGAGAGGGGGATAAGAAATTTAAATTTAAAAAAAAAAGACATAGAATAAAAGACCAAAGTTACATCAATACAAAAATTTTGAAAAAGAAACATAAGTATACCTGGGTTAACTTAAATAAGCCAAACTTGAGATAACCCAATAGAAAGGAAAGTGGAAAAATCACAAAGCTGAAAAGCCTATAATTTAATGTCAAAGAATAAAAGTGAAAAAAAATCAATTTAAAAAAATTCAAAGAAAAATCAATTTGTAAAAAAGAAACTAAAAAAAAAGATTGAACTTAAACAGGGCTAAAATTCAAAACCAATGACTCGGGTCATGAAACTAAAATTAACACATAGAAGGCAAACACGAAAAAATAGCGAAGCAAAATTCTCAATCTTAAATTTTTAAAAAAAAAAAACAAACAAACAAATAACAATCGAAATAATAAGAACCAAATCTAGTACAAAAACTAAATGAAAGAAAATAATTATGGAATAAATTCAAAAACAAAATAAAATAACCAAATGATAAAAAAAATTAGTAATCAAAAAAATAAAGACCAAGACTGTAAACAGAAATTAAATAAAATAAAATGTTAAAATTAAAAAAAAAGAAAAAAACAATCAAAAAAAAAAGAAAAAGAAAGTCAACCACCACGAATTAAACACATACTCCACTCTTATCGGCTGAACCACCATGAATTGAACACACGCTCCACGTTCATCAATTATCCCTCCACCAGAGCTTTTGGGTGATTAGTGGTTGGTCATTTTTTTCTCGTCAAACATCGTCATATATGTTACCCAAAAAACACGGGTTATACACACACACTAATAACTTTTTTATTTTTATGATATTTATTCTTTGTTAAAATACTAATTTGCCCCTCATGCAAATTGAAAATAAAAAAAAAATCATGATAAAAAGATATAAAAACCCTCACAGCAAGTTTTGCATTTTTTTTTTAAGTATTTTAGTCTTTTAGCCATTTTGAAAAGAAAAAAAAGACTGAAATCCTTGTTAGCCAAACAATTGTTTTTTATTCCAAGGTATTTGTAACTGCACTATACAACGACAATGTAAAAATGTGAGGAATTTAATTTATCTAATTCAATTTGAAAATACCAATTAAACTCAATGAAAAAATCATTTTACCTCTTAATCCACTCTTTTCTTGAGATAATTTGAACTAGAAAAATATCATTACACAATAATCCACAATATAGCAATGTCATGTGTCTTCCCATAGCAGAGCCCCTTTATTTATTTATTTATTTTTATTTTTTTCCTAAGGCTTGCCTTTCTCGAGTGATTGGACTACTAGTATACTGGTTGCCTTTCTCGAGTTATTGGACTACTAGCATACTAGCATATTCTTTTTGAGATGAGGTAGTGAGAGGCACTACCCCACATCGACTACCAGCATACTAGTTGGCCCTTTTTTTTGGCCTTACCTCTCCAGTACAAATATTCTTTTTGAATTCAATTGTATGAGGGCTAATGCTTTGCCCTCAAGATCGCACAACGCGCTTCCAATGAAGAACAGATCACATGATATAGCATCAATACAAGAACTCTTAGGAAATCACCTACCAAACTACATATCCAGTCAATTTGATGAGGAAAATTTGAGATTAAACAGATAGTAGTGATGTATTTATGGAGAGGGGCAGCCATTCCACTTTTGAACTCTTAACTCCAACACAGTACTACTTCTAAGAAGAAAATATCGGGTTCCTTATCTGGGAAACTTCACAATTTAACACATATCACTGCAATATTTTCTTAGTCAAGGCAACCACGAGGCCAATGATCATCCAAATCATTAACATTTAAATTTCGTCTGGTCCATATGCATGTCTGGGGCCAACCTTACTTGAAGAGTTCTGGATTCAGCCAGTCCCTGCAAATACAAAAACAAATTGCTGATATGATTTCTATGAATAAATAAGGTGCAAAGCAGTGCCTGATGCTAAACTTGTCTGCATGTATATGAAAACAGAAGACACCATTCACTCACGCTCACACTCACACTCACACATGCATATGATGCTTACTTGGTAATGTCATCAAGGTGGTCATCAAAGTCTACCACATCCTCCCACTTCTTGGATGAAATATAATCCAATAGAACAGCATTTGCTGCTGGTTCCTTAGTTGTCAATTGGCAGCCTCCATCAGATCCAGCTAGCTTCCAGTTCTTGGATGCATCCCTTGTATAAAGCTAGTACAAGGGAACAAATGTATTTAGCCGCTTGACTGAAAATTCATTAAATGGGACCATCATACTAGTGTTCATCTATCAATTAGTAAGTGGTATGAATTAATGGTGGTGAGATGGCAGGGGGACGAGATTGTTTAATTTTTGCACACAGCAGTGAACTATAACAGAATAATCACAAAAATGTCGAGATGCTAACATAGGAGAAACCAAGAAATTAATGAAGTCTCGAAAGGAAAGTTCAAACAGATAACTACACCAAAAACATATCATGTTGCTGATATCATGAAAGGGACCTCAGATCAGTAAACACATAGGCACGTAGCAAGTTGCATGTCTGTAAAAGGTAACTTGACAGATGATCACTGATATTCCAACATATCTATAAATCACGAAATATGGATAAACAATTAAATCTGGCATCTAAGTAGAGTTATAGTTATCATCAATAGAGCCATTAACTTCCTATCAGACTACAGAGCAGCAACAGAGAGATCACATGAGAGTTTAAAAGCTAGTTGAAGAGAAGTATGGATGCCCCCAGCACAAGGTAATGTCAAACTTCATACAGATGCTAGTATCTGCCCTGATGCTCAGAAAACAGGATTTGTATGCACAATTCGTGAGCACAAGGGAAATTCTTAAGCTACTCACAACCAGAAACAGGAGAGGCAATGCCAATTGCATTATGGTATCCATACAGTAACAAATGCAGATTACAGAAGCCTCCTGGTGGAAAATGATAGTGTAATAGTTGATGCACAAGGAACAACCATCAATTGAACTCACTCTATTGATAGAGTACATCACGTGTTGCCTACCTCCTGAAACTTTTACAGGATTCTAATTGAAATGGGAAGCCAATGGCGTGATTACAACTAGTAAAATTAGACCCAAACACAAACTGAGAGCTTCCTGTTCAAGTAATAGATAATGCAGGGTCATAGTAACATGAATTATTAAAATCAATGGATTCGGTAAAATCTCATAAATAAATCAATCTCTCCACATAGAACACCATGGCTCTTCCTTTTGTGATATCACTCCATCCCAGCACAGAATTCAATGCATATGCATTATTCATCCATACAATGGAGACACAGACATGAAATTTTCACACAAATCAAGACAGGGCTGCACACCAGTTCCAAATACAAATGGAAACCCAAACTTAAAACACAAAATGAACTCACTCAATTCCGCCCAGATCCAACTGGAGAATAAATTGAGACTCAACTTGATTTGCTAGCAACAACATAATGGAGGCAGTGAATCAATATGGATTGATCCGATTTCAGACAAATTACACACCGTACAATTCCTCGTAGGAAAAATACTAGAAACAATGGCCAAATACTAACATATCATGGACCCAAGTTGTCCATAAACCATAAAACAGAACGAATTCTCACACAGCACAACCCTCTCTTTTAAAAGAGAGATGGTGATGCCAAGTCAAGCAGCTCATGAATGTGTTAGACTAGCTTTAGCTCTCGGGATGAGCAACTGTTCTTAGAGACTATGCCTGGGGCTATCAACTCTGATGTAAATCATTTGAATTTGGAATGGAAGCCTGTGTTTCTATTCGAAATTAAGAGAGAGAGTTCTTGTGGAAAATTAAATTCATGCAAGATTATTCAGACATTGAAATTGGAGAGCAACAAGCGCCAGACATCAAGTATTGCAGACTGGTAGGCTTACAGAAAACTTCATGTTGATTTGCATATCTTTCATTGTCACAATGTGCAACAGCATTTTTAGACACCCCTCAGTGCTCTTCAATTAGTCTTACAGCAACCATCAAAATCAAATATTTTTTGTTTCTCATAAAGACTAATAAATTATTTTTACAAATTGGAAAAAGGAAAAAGACTTCCATTTTTCCATGATAAAGCTTGGGGTTGGAAAACATCTAGAAGACGTTATCCAAATTTTTCCACCCACTAAAAGCATAATGGAATTTATAATGACAATTGTATCCTACACACACACACCTCTTATCCCTACCATATGAGTAACAACAACGAAAAATGCCAGATTTGCACCCCCTTTTTTTCCCTCCCAAACAGCCCAAATCAGTAGATAAAACACCATGAAAAACAACATAAATTGGATTGATTCATTCTCCGTGGAATAAATCATAGGCATGCCATTGACCCCAGGCAAACTGGTCATAAACTATAGTCCAATCTGTGGATATATCAAAAGCAGTGATTCTGACGCCACTCAGGAAAGGTTATAGAAGGATAATGTAATATTTATCTTCTCAGTCACTGCATAGGCAACCAAAGGCTCTTTTATGATGGCACCAACACTTGCTAAATGTTCCCAGCAAACATTAGATGTTTCAGTTCATAAATGTCTTCCAAATAATACAACCGGGATAAGACAAAGCTACTAACCTGCATAACAGGGAGCCGATCTTTCCCCTTTGGCAAAGCTTCAAGCTTTTTGTTATCTAACTAAAGAGAAATTAAAAAAAAAAAACACACACACAAAAGGGTTCAAAATGAAAGCCAGCAAGAAACAACAAACAAGAGCAACATCATCTATAACAGAAAGAATACATACCAAAAGAATGGCAGCTTGGGGAAAGTAGCGATAGATGTGATCGCCAATATTCTTTGCAACATTACCAAGCTCCACATCATCAGACCTCTCATTTGCATGAAAGTAACCCACTATACCCAAACCTCGAGCGCCATAATACTCCTCTATCTATTCACAAACAATTCAAGAAAACCATTTAAAAAAAAAAAAACCCATCAGTCTCATCTCGTAAGAAGTATAAATCAATCCCAGAACTTTTCAAATTATAACTAACAAGTATATGTTAATTAAATTGAATTAATAAAGGATCTTACTTTTATTTATCAAAAGTGAAAAAGAAAATCTTGAGAGCTAGTTGTTTACCATGATGAGAGAGATCTCGAGAGGAGGCAGGAGACCTAGGTGGTTGTGGAACAGAGGAACAGAGTCGATGATCTGGACAACATCGTCACAGGAACTGCCAACGAAAACCCCGTTGACGGCGGAAGTTTTGTGCTTGAGAGAGTGGAGTACTAGTTTTATGTAGGCATTTTGTGAAATCTCGTATCTCAATTCACCACCCATCGTGTTTTTTACTTTTCAATTCGAGAAAATTGCCTCGTCTCTTGGCTTCCTCTGTCTGTCTATCGCTCTCTCTTCCTTCATCAAAATCAAATCGAAAGAGTGTGCATTATCGTACCAGTTTAATCCCTCAATAAATTATCATTATCCAATAGATCTTTGTATCCTTTGGTTCATCGGAAACGAAGTTAAAAGTGACGTGAGTTGCACATGATATATTTTGATTTCATAAATCTGATACGTTAAATACCTCGATTTATCCTCGTATTCAAGAGTTGTCTCTCATAAATCCTTTCGTATTTATGAGATATTATATTATATTAT
>Ga0325414_1003732_pt1 | contig 15889 bp, 9 predicted proteins | sample PopdelMetagenome_8_FD_206183 | JGI IMG/M metagenome (GOLD analysis project Ga0325414, IMG submission 206183) | Populus deltoides microbial communities from Bellville, Georgia, United States - Leaf-PdKOR-R3 | ecosystem: Host-associated > Plants > Phyllosphere > Phylloplane/Leaf | place: USA...
AACAATAATTTTTTCTTTTTATCACTAGAATTTAACTATTTTCTCATTCCTTTCTCAAAACATGAACTAACAAATGAAAACAAGTTTTGGAATAAAATTAATTTTTTTTCCTGAAATTTTAAAAACCGAAGGATCCAATATTTATAACTTCTAAAATAAACATTTTGCTCAAAGTTAGAAAAAACCATCCATTTTCTCCTCCTCTGTAATGTTACTTTTTCCTAACAAATTAACTTAAATTCACTATCAATTTTGTTTTATAAAAAAGAAATAAAAAATTGTGCTGGGATGGGAAAAAAAAGTAAATAATGAATAAATCTAAGTGATGAATCCTTATTTCTTGTGTTGTTTAGGCCTGTATTTTTAAAAAGTTTGTATTATTTTATTTTAAATTAATTATTTTTTATATTTTTAAATTATTTTGATGTATTGATGTTATAATAATGTTTTTTAAATAGAAAATATTATTTTAAGATATATTTTCAAACTAAAACAATTTTAAAAACAATTTTTATCATTCTTTCAAATACTGTTTGAAATATTGTTAAAATAATGATGAGGCGCCCATGACCCACCCACCCCAGGGTTACCATATTAGGGAGGGAGCAGCAAGCTCAGACTCACTGCCTTTCACTTCCTGCCTTCTTCCTTTTCTTCTCTTCTCTGGATAGATAGATAGATAGATAGATCACACCATCATCATCATCAATTAGATCATGGATTTTTGCATTCAAACCCACTCTTCTTCTTCTTCTTCTTCTTCTGCTTCCTTTTCTTCTTCACCTCTCTGTAATTCCCACCTGTTGTCTTCTGGAAGTAAATTGATCACAATCACAGACACCACCGCCATGGCGTCGGCGTCGTTGTCATCATCATCACCCTTCTGCGTTTATTTTCTGTTCTGTGCCATAACAATCACTGCTACCCATAATGCTCTGATATTTTTGTAATTAATATTACATTTCTTCTTCTTCTTCTTGTGTATACTTTCTTGGGTTTTCTTTCTTCTTACACATTTGTTTCTTGGAACCAATTTCTCTCTCCAATCCAGTAGTAGTATAGGAGGAAGCAGGCAAGAAAATGCTGCGTGATTCACTCATCACTGTTGCTACTGCAACAACCATGCCGCCGCCACCACCAGCACCTTCATCTCATGTTTTGCCCATCAGGTAATGATTAACATTGACAATGGTTTCTTTAATTTTTCACTTAAGCCTATTCTTGGCTGCTTGATTTATGATTTCATGCTTAAATTTGTGCCCCATCTTCATAAATATGAATAAATATTTAGTTTTCATGTATGTATCTATGTACTTGAATTATTAGAGAGGTGAGGAAGAAGGAATTTTTGTGGTATGCAAAACCCCAAATGTCCCTTTATTCTTTACACAATGATCATATCATATCAGGTATGATCATGATCAACACCGGCGTTGGAGGAGAAGAAATGGGAATGTTATTGTTTCAGCTTCAGCTACCCCTCTTTCAATCAATCAGACGACCATGGACTCATCTTCCCGTCGTCTCAAAACTTATCAGGAGGTTGATTTGTATACCATTTTAACATCCTATCTTGCCTTCGTCGTCGTCGTCGTCGTCGTCGTCGTCATCCTACTAATTTGTTGTGAAGATATGTTATGCTATGTTTTTTGGTTGCATTAATGTCGTTCTTCACTTTTTCTAATCTTGCTACTTATTTTTCATCTTGAAACAATTGCTACCAGGTTGTCAAGTCCTCAAGGGAAAAGTTCACCCAGGAATTCTCCTTCCAATCCAAGGACAAAGACATTTCTCTTGCTAAGGTCCTTCTTCATTATTATTGTGATCATAACTTGATATCTGGTGATCCGTTCCCTTTTCTTTCCTAATTTTCTCTCTTGTGTGTACCTTAACCAAGCTACTTGTTGCAAATTGCGTGCAAGTTGTTGTGTTATTATATATCTTTACATATCAAAATCTTGTTATTTCTTGGAATTAAATTGATTGAAAGTTTCTTTGTTGGGAGATTCTGAATTCCAGTGTGTTTTCTGCTGGCTGGTCTAGGCTTTGCTGTACATTGCATCAGAAGATGAGGCATTTATCGCTCTCAATCAAGAGATGGATGCTTGCTCATTCCTGAATGAGAGGAGAGATGTTTCGGTTGCATCGAATGCCCAGGAGTGGGATTGTGTGGAGCAGATGCCTTTGGCTGGAAAGACAATAAGTGAATGGGTTAGTGAATTGGACAACATCACCAAGGAGGTCGAAGCAGAGCTAGTTTCAAGAGACATAGGTTGCCATTTGGTTGAACTTTTGGATTCAGTGAATCTAGTCCTTTTTGAGTTGAGAGGCTTCAAAAGATCACCTGTTGTTGTAGATTCAAAGTATTCATACTTGCACACAGTATTAAGCACCAGATGTGGCAGTGGTAAAACTTCATCCTTTTTATTTAATGCATTTGTAGCTAGTTGTTTTATTGCATTGTTCTGGTTCACTTCGTACATTGGGGCTCTTGAATAACTTTCTTATCTGTGATATATGCTTTATTGCTGTGTTCTTTCATTCTGTGGGTATTCGCCACAATCTGATCATATATCTTCCTTCTTGACAGCAATTTTGCTTAGTATAATTTACATTGAAGTCTGTAGACGACTTGATCTGACCATTGTGGGATCTCGAGTTGGGGAAGATTTTTTGATATGGCCCCAAATGGGGAACCCAGAGGTGCTTAAATTGTTCATGCTCATCTTCAAAATTTAGCTTGGCAGCTCATTGTTCTTACTAAATTTATTCCTTTCTAATGTGTCATCGAAGCATTTCTTTACAATCTGTGGATGACATCCTGTTGTAAAACCTTATTTTTGGACAAACTTCAAACCAGATTTTTCTCATTTTGCTTCTCCTTTCTGTAGGAGCTCTTCAAGGTAACTTCAGGGCACAGCTTGTTTGCAATTGTCAACGGAAGGTGTGTTGAGGACCCTAGATCAAAGGCATCGGATTTAACTGGAAACTCTCTTTTGGGACTTGAGATAGCTACAAAACGAGACATTATAGGGATTGCTCTGGCCAATTTGATTGTGAGTTCTGATTTGTGGAATTTCATCAAATACTTTCCTGTCTTTTACATTTACCAAGATAACCAATGCACTCATTTAGTCCCTTTTTAATTCTTCCATCATTAAGACTTATTTATTCTCTAAATATGCTTCCTTATGCCCACTTGGGATAAACTAAATCTTAAATTGTGGCAGAGGCTTCACTGGAAACGTGCTTCAAGATCAAATCCTGGATTGATGCTGGCTTCTCCACTTAGGCATGCTCATAATACTGATGAAAAACTTATCAAGGTCCATAGTTCAAGTATTCCTTTGCTTCGGCCTCAAGATCTTAGGTAGTTTTCTTATGTATCTATATGGATGTGTCTGTTATCTTCATTTTCTTCAATGTTTCAGTGGGCCACGTAGCCCTTATCTTCAAGCTGTTTATTTTCAGATTATCATAAAACAGTTAAGCATGTGACATGGGAACAATAACAGGACAACAGGTTGAATTGTTGATTCTTATAATCTTGATACATGCATCAGTTATGCAGCAAATGTAAAAATAATAATAGAAGAAAGCATCATACTGTGTGTCTGGATCGTACCTAATTAACTTGTGCGCTACATCTTCGTAGTGCCAAATTGTAATTGCTTTCTTTCCCATGGACCATTCCCAGGGTTTTTGCAAGTGTTGTGACATAAACAGTACCTTGGTTGAAGCATTTTATGCCATCAAGATGGATGGGGTTTTAGCTGGTTTTTTGGTGCTATTGTTTCTGCCCATATAGTCTCTGAGATTATTGAGCCAGTGTCAGTGTTTCCTTTTTTCCTTCTGGTGAGGAATCTTTGTCACTCGAGCAGAAGAAAGGGCTTTGGAAAGTTTTTTTGAAGTCTTGATGCTTTTTAGTTTTCGTCTCCACGTATCTATTTGGCACTGCTGGTTCTGCTTCTGCTCTTTTCCCCCTCTCTTAAAAGATGTGATGCTGCATTGTTCTTATCTGTAAACTTGTTATGGATCTTGTGTCAGTTTGCCATTTTCATGTCCACCTTTTCTTTCGAGGATGCCTTATTATTGTGTGGTTGTGTAAATCGAAAGACTTTCTTCTGTGGATTTTGATTTGTTAGTTCCAGGTGTTGTTTTAGAGTCTCTGCTGCCCATTTCCCAGTAAGTCCTCTTGAGGTGGCTTTTCAAGTGGCCTTGATTGCCCTGTTTGGTATCGTGTTATCTTCTCCAGTGTTGGTTCCTCCTGGCATGCTTTGCTGTGCTGTGCTCGTTCTCTATCCTGTCTTCTTTAGGACATCTGCTGGTTTTGTTTTTGTGTCAGATGTGGGTCTTGGTGACTGGTCTAGTTGTTGTCTTGGTCTTGGCAGTTTTCTTTGTATTCTTTGGGGTTTCTTCTGCTTCCTTTTGGTAGTCTTTCCAGTTGGCTTTGTGGCTGCAGGTGACAGGAGTCTTTTTTGCTTTTGCATGGTTGTTAGGCTAGTTTTTTTTTTTTTTTTTGTGTGTGGCTGATTTCTTGCTTTATTGTTTGCCGGGTCTCATTTAGTCATTTACTTATTTGCTAAATTGCCTTTTTACTGCTCAGACTGTCTTTTCTAATCTCTTAATCGTCAATTAATAAATTTGATCTCATTCACCCGAAAAATAAAAACATAGATGGCATGATGACCTGGTCTTTAAACATGTTACCTTTTTGTATTATTCGAAGCCTCTTGCTTATAATCTGCAGATGCCCTTGTACTATGAAGAAATACTTGATTTCATGAATAGCACTTTCAAGGTTTGTCCATTTTACTTGTTCATGGAACTAAAGAAGCAAGATTAGAAACTGTGTTTCAACCTTTGGTTCAGGCTAATTCTTTCTAGAATAGGAAATGCATTCTACTTGAGCACAAATTTTACTTGGCTTCTTTAACATATTCCTGCCTTTAATTTTCTGGGGAATTACTCTCTTTTGGGATAGTGATATTTTATTTCTGTAGGATCATGAGATGACATCTAAATTAAATCTGCTTGCATGTCATCTACTCATTCTCAGAGGATTAGAGGGTATATTTTAAGGATGTGACAAGCATCTGCTTGTTTTGATTTGTTTTATTACATTAAGAGTCTGGAAAATAATTTGTTGTTTGAGATCCATGGTTATTGTAACCCATAAACTGAACTGTGATTGGTAAGGGTGGTTTATGCATTTAAACTTTATGATATTTACTACATTATATTCTGAGGTTGCATGGCTGCAACAGTCACTCTTTTTTCGGAAGTTGCTTTTGTACTGTTTTGTCATGTCAATCTAATTGGCAAATGGCAGTGGCAATGACTTCAAGTTTATGTCTATCAGCTATGGTCAGGCTGTAAAATGTTTCCATACAAGGTGAAATTGGCCCTCTCTTTTCTTTTCTTAATGAAATGCATAAGGGTGCATGTAAATTTGGAGTTCAACTTAGAGCTGAGCTTGCATCTGAGCATTCATTCTAAATTGGAAGATAAACTATCTAGCATTGCAATTGTTATATTAGCTCTGGAAGATAAACTTCCTTTCATGCATACCAAACTGAATCACAGAATTCTTCACAGGCTGGCTGTCATGGCTTCGGAAAGATTGTTGATTCTGCAACCGCATAATTGGGCTTTGAGGAGAGACCATGGCATGATGCTGTACTATAACAGGTATAAATTTGGGATCTTCATGCCTTGACAAAAACTGCAACGCATTTCACTATGGTGTGGTTGAATTAATTGGTTGCGATTGCAGGAAATATGGTCAGGCAGTGCAAGAGCTTAGCATTTGCATGGCATTTGCTCCAGAAGAAGAGGCGAAAGTCCTAGAAGCATTTGTTGAGAAATTGCACTTGTTGCGGCTTGAATCATCATGGAAGTCTTTGGGACACACTGGTCAGCTAACAGTTCCTTGAGGTGTTTGGACATAAGTCTCCCTCCCTCCTCCCCTTCTCTTTGTAATTAAAATGATGTTCCGTTGTTTGTTGCAAGTGTGTGTGTGTATGCGCATGCGCATGCGCGCCTGTATGCGAGATTCATATTATAAACCGGACTGAGTCAAGTATGGTGATTTTAATTTAATTAGATAGAAAAAAAATGATAGTAGATAAATCAAATTTTCATAAAAAAATAATTATAATAACATCAGGAAAAAGTATTTTTTACAATATTAAACAAAAGATGTATCTCATTAATTTATAACCCATTAAATATAAAAGAACAAAGTGGGGTAAAAAAAAAACATAAAAAACTGGTTTTAATTAAACTGAGTTAACATGATAAACTTGTAACTTTAGTAATCAAAGTTGAGTCAACCTGTGATATTTTGTTAAACTCATGATCCAGATTATGAGATTGAAATAACCCGGTAAAAAAATAAAGAGAATTATAAAGCTTTTTAAAAAAAAAAAAATCATATTAACTTTTTAAATCTATAACTTGGGTCATTAGATCCAAAATATTTTATTTGAAAAAAAACCATGAAGTTTAATTTTCAATCAAATATTAAAAGATGAAATTAAAAAAAATCAAATATATAAAAGGGTTGAAAAAATAGTAATTAAAAGAATGAGGATCAAGATTCAAATATTAAATAAATTTTATATTTGATTGAACGGTGAAATTAAAAAGAAAAATCAATTTAGCAAAAGGACCCAAAACAATTAAAAGAATGAAGATCAAAATTGATATAAAAAATAAAAATAAAATTTTGATTGAAAGATGAAATTGAAAAAATAAATAAATTTTACACAAAGATCAAGAAAAAAATTAAAAACCAAAACTTTGATTGAAGGGTAAAAGTAAAAAGAATAACAACTTTTCCTCCAAAAGAGTTAAGAAAAAATTAGAAACCAAAACTTTAATTGAAGGGTGAAAATAAAAGGAATAGTAACTTTTTTAAAAGGGTTAAGAAAAAAAGTTAAAAAACCAAAATAATAAGGATCAAACTGGAAAACATAATAATATCAATTTGGATTGAAGGATAAAATTAAAAACAAATAAAATTTTACAAAAGGACTAGGAAAAAAAAATAAAAATCAAAAGAATATAGACCAAGTTGAAAAATATAATATTTATAAATTGAGATTGAATGATAAAATTAAAAACAAATAAAACTTATACAAAACGGCTAAGGAAAAAATTAGAATTAAAAGAATAAGGACTAAAGTTAAAATACGAACAACAAAGAGGGCAAAACTTAGTTTAATTTTTTTAAAAAAATATATTTTAAAAAACACATAAAAAGCATGATTTTTTTAAAAGAAAAAATCACACAAAAAGAGTTAGAAAGAGCCCCCGCACTGGTCATTTTTTTAAACAACAACTTGTCATCCGCTCAATATTTTTTTGAAAAAAATATCTAGACGACATGTCACCTAGTATTATCTAGATTTTAGCTATTATGGTGGCTAATAAAACAGGATTTATGTTTGTTTGACTCAAACACTCATTTTTTAATAAATTTTTATCCAAAACACCTAGAAAAAAATGCCTAAACTCTTTGACAAACCCATAGATAGCCTTAATAAGCAAAAAAAAAAAATACACAAAAACACAAAAACTAGAAACAAAAATTCTTTCCAAGCTTAGATTTGTTTTTTAGGCAATTTCAAGGTGAAAAAACATTTAAGTAGAACTCTTCTCATAAAATAAAACCTTTTGACACACAAAACAACCATTTTGGTGGTTGTAATTGGTGTTATCGTTGATTTTCTCTTTCTATTATTGGAATCATATGTTCTCTCCTCTTACAAATTATGGAATAAAATATAAAAATTGAATTTCTACACCAAAATTAATTTTGCAAAACTATCAAGGGACCGAATAGGTGTTGTAACAACCTCGATTTCCTAATTTCTTTTTTCGCGATATAGTGGGAATTTTCAGGTGATATATATATATATATATAGGTTCCACCAAAATTCAGTCTCTCCGGAGGTCCCAAATTATTGACAAAATCATATTACACTTCTAATTTTAATTTACATCCTGATCCAATCATCTTGAATCTCAACCTAACTTATGATCATCAACACCACATCTTATTCAATATCATATAATGTAATTCAAATAAAAAATTCAATTTCAACTATAAATATACACGGTTAAATAGGTACTAGAGTTACAAACATTAGATTAAAGTCATATATTCAAATTTATGGATTAATATTATATTTCAAGTTTTAGAAGGTAAGCTTCTTAATTTATAAGTAATTTACATGGTCAAAAGCAAAAGATAACTAAACCAATATCACTCCTAACGCTACCCTGATGGACTTGAAAAAAAAATTAACATGTACATATAAATAGAAAAAAGTAGTAACAAGCAATAACAATAACAGATAATAATCTCCATGGAATTTCTATTGATATATAAAATTAGGTATAAACCTCTTTTACAACATATATTTTCCATCTATTACCAATATCCATCTAATATCCTATCTCATTTGCTCAACGGTTTGCGAACACCATCTTCTTATAAATTAATTCTCACTTGATATCAAGATATTCCTCTCTTGGTATCATTAATTTATCTCATTCTTTTAAAATAACTAATTAATATTTTCTCTTTTATTTTTTTTAGAAGGTAATTGCCGACACTAATAAATCTCAGTAGTATCATCAATCTTCAAATATTGGGTTAGACTAATCAATTACATTCACGTGTCGATATCAATACAACCAATTAACATCATTATCTATTCATTTTCCATAATAGTTAATCAAATCTTATTCATATTTGGTTTACCATCAAAGTCGTCAATATCAAGAACCCTTAACATCATTAGCCTCCTTACCTGGAGTAACTAATCACACCAGAAATGGTTGCCGATACCAGTGTGACATATTGATATCATTAACTATTCTTGACCCAGAATAGTTAATCAACTTATTTTTTTCATTGAACTAGGAGTAACCATGCCGAGGTTAGTAATCTTTACTAACATCATTAGTCACCTAATTGTTCGGGATCGACTAATCAATTTAAGAAATGTCGGCACCAATGAAACTTCATCGATATCATTAGCTATCCAAACTCGGATAGGTAATCAATGTCACTTGTATTGCCGGTACCAATGAAACCTTATTGATACCATTAGCAATCCAAACCCGAATAGCTAATCAATGTCACCAGTAATGCCGGTATTAATCAAACCCCATTGATACCATTATTAATCCAAACCTGAATAGCTAATCAATGTCACCAGTAATGCGGTACCAATAAAACCTTATTGATACCATTAACAATCCAAACTTGGATAGCTAATTAATGTCATCTGAATTTTCCATTCGTATCGATCCCTTTTCTTTCTTTTCTTCTTCTTTTTTTTTTTTATATCATATGCATTGTAACCACTGTTGCTAAGTATTATTCACACACAAACCATAATAACATAATTAATTCGATACTACAACCATAATAACATAATTAATTCGATACATAACAATGCACACAAGGCACTCGTATTCGTTCAAACATGATCCTAATTAATAGATGTATATCGTTGCACACAATGTACTCTTATTCATTCTAATACCATCAAAGCAATAAAACAACAAATTCTGAAATTTATTAATAAGTTTACACAAATTAAAAAGATAAGGTGTGATGCACCTATTCCTCCACATAAATGATTTAACACACATACACAACATCAATATACATATATAAATCGAGCATCAATAATTTAATCAGAATATACCATTAATTTATCACTCTAAAATCAGTACACTTTATTTTTGTTATTACACATCTAACTCGATGGTCAGTACCCTGCCGCCACTAACTCTATTCAAGCCAACTAGTCCACTATAGTTTCCTTGAAATAAACATTCACAACTACACAAGCACAAGCACATTTATAGAAAATACCATTTATTTAACTCTAACAAGTATTGAAAAAAAAAAGTTTGAGATGTAAGGCACCTACTTAATGATTGAACTTGCGCAAAAGTCCCATACTACTAAACAGATCTTGCAACCTCTCCTGTATCATTAAAGACACATATCAAATGTGGCTCCACCATAATTGAAAATTACATTCTAAAACTCATTTAAATTTAACATCGCATAACACATGCATTCGTAACTTGTTGAATATCTTTAAACATGGCCTCGCAATTTTTTTTTTTAATTTTGTCTACTCAACCCATAATATACAAACGTAACTTCACATCCTTACATTTATTCATATAATTGAAACGAATTCATTTTCCTTATCAAACCAATTCTTTGCCGAATGATCTTATTTTTATTTATTTATTTTCATGATGAGTTTTTCAATTCTTTTTTCATAAGTCCACTTTACTTCATCTTAAGTAAATTTAACAACATATTTTTTTTTATCATAATTTCATGCATGCCTTAATTTAATCTTTTTCTCCCCTTTTATTATCCATATGGACAACCTTAAAATTCCACAAAAAAAAAAAGAATTTTCCTCACATTAATCTATTATTTCGAACATAACACAATTCATTTGACATTCAACAAACCACAATCCCATAAAATCCCCGTAACATTAAATTGAATAAACTCAAGTTTAAGATTTTCTTTTTTGTTGAATTCCATATTATGATGAGAATTTGGATCATTTTAAAATTCTTTCAATTGACACTCTATCTAATTTTCTTTATACACTTAAAAATACATCCATACATAATTTACATAGCAAATGAATCAAAATCTGATCTCTTTATTTCTTCTTCATTTGGTCGGATACCTTCATTTATGGTGAGGGATGATTCTCTTTTTAATTATTCCTAATAAACCTTTACCCACTCATTTCATACAACCTTAATCAACTCAAATTCCATAGCAATTAAAACAATTAAGCTCATCCTCTCATTTATTTATATGTCTAGGCCGAATCTTTGCATTAAATGAAGGATATAATTTTCTTCAAGTTTTCTTTCAATTACCACTAGACCCGATCCTTTTTCATGCCTAAAAACATATATCTAACATTAAATCAGCAAACTCAATGTCCCTTCATACAAATTTCAAACCTTCCCTAACACACTTTACAACACAATTAATCTATAACAATATTAATAACAAGAACATATTTTACCATTACATCTTACCTAAACCCTACACCCACATAATTCTAATTTCATCAAAACATGTATTTACTTAAGCTTCCTAAATTTTGCTAAAACTAGCAACAGATTCAAAAAGCAATATGTCATCCACCATTGATTATTTGTTTTAATCCAACGGTTATAATATAGATCATAGAGTTGTGCACAATATATCTCAAAATCAGAATGATCCAACAATTGGATTTCCCTAGATCTGAATAAAACAGAGCTAACCTTAAAATTGACGAATTACTGTTCAACACAAATGACACCTTGCTGAAGTATGCATTTCTGATCTCTACTGTTGAGAATGAAGACAACATCTAGGTGCACCACATATCCAAAACTAGGCATGATCCAATGGTGGAAGAGAGAGAAATCAGCTAGCTACCAAAACTACCTTGCAGGTGTATTTCCTTTTGTTTTCCAGGGAATTGCCGATGATGATTTCCATCAAACGGATGTGTGCCTTCAAACCCTTCTGGTCAGTTAGTAGAGGCGTGTGAGAAGAACAATATATCCAAAAATCAACATGATCCAACGGTGGATTCCAGAGATATAGCCACCAAGTATTATTGGCTCCTTCAAACTCTACATTTCTCTCTCTAGCTGAATTTTCTCTATTGTCTCTTTACTTTTTTTTTTGAACTGGTGGCCTCTTTGCTGTTTTAAAGCCATATTTTCCTCTAATTACAAATTTATCCCTCATTTATGACTTTATGTATTTTATTGTATTTTTCATGTAAACTATATGGTTTGTTTCTGCTTAAATTGGTAGTCTTTACCGAACTCCGATTGTGATGAGATCTTTAACCAAGGTAGGAAAACATATTAATAGATTTCATGCAAAATTGCATCCTAACCCGATGATTGGATTGAGAACTCTGCTTTTTAATGTAAAATTGGTCACTTCATGGCTTTTCATCAACAATTCAGATTTTATTGTTCAATCTTCACATAAAATCATATCAATTATCTTTCTAAACCTTTAAGGTCATTTTATTATTTTGGAATATATTCATTTTAAAATTTTCACCTTTATTTATTTATCGGGCTCATTACCGTTTCAAAGTAACGTCACTGATTTTTAATTGGTGCTTGCACCTTCAGTCCTACCATTTTCATTGCACTATCTTTTATTATAATGTATTCTTTATTACCTCACTTATTTCTTAGAAAAATTTTATTATTTTTCTCATGATTTTATCCATCAAACACGGAACAAGTCTCTCTATCCTTATGAATTAAAAACAAAAATTCATTTTATGGAGGTCATCCCTTCCATTATATATCATTATTTATCTATTATTTCTTATCTTGGTTTCTATCACTCATTGAATCATACCACTTTTAATTTTATGTTTACATGAGAGTTTACATATCCGCATATTTAAATTATAAATTTTCAGGGCTTCACAGATGTAATTTATAAAGTTTGAGGACCACAATAAACCTTTGTGATAACTTTTAAAGTATTATGTATTTATGACATATTTTTCATTTTTCATTTTAATTTTTTTAATTTTATTTTTAGTTAATAAATTTTATTTTAATATCATTTAATATGGCTCTAAAAGAATGTGATCGTGCATTAAAAAAATTAAAATAAAAAAACAAAAAAATTAAACAATAAACCCATATTAAAATATGAGAGAATGCACATTATTTTGGTTATAGCTTTTAGTGTTTTCTTTAATAATCTATAATAATTAAAAAAAAAGAAGCCAAATAACCCTATATTACAAAAGAGAGTGTTAAATTCACTTCATTGGTCACATTTCCACCCTTTCTTTTGCTTTTTACTCCTAAAACACTAATTCTAAATTATTTTTCCCGACCAACCTAAAGAAAAAGATGGGTGATGTAAGGGAGTTTTGCAATTTAGTAATTTTTATTTTTTAAAATATATTTTTTTAAAAATATTAAAATAATATATATTTTTTATTTTTAAAAATTTATTTTTAATATCAATATATTAAAATAATTTAATAACATTAAAAAAAATTATTTTTTTTAAAAATTCTAAATTACAAAAAAAGAAAAATTAAAAACTCAGTACAAGGTTCAGATATAACACCTTGTTTTAGTGAACAAAGGTACAAGAGGGAAGAGAAGAGAGAAGAACATGACAGTCAAGAGAAGAAAGAGAGAAATGAGACACATCGGAGGCGGAGAGGATGCCTTTCTGTTGTGTCACTGGTTGGAGAGGTGATGGTGTTTGCGGTGTTCGACCCACATCCTCTTTCTACGCCAAACTGACAAAAAAGAGATGAGATGGAGGCGTCGAGCAGACAGATAGAAAATAGGACAAGGGAGTCGCGTCTAACATCAATGATGGTGGTGCCGGCGATGCTTGTATACCGGAGACGAGGATGTCGAGTATAAAAAAAGTATTAATTGTTATAGGGTTGATAATGAAAATAACAGTGGAGCCAAAGACATTAAATAGTTAAATTAATGAAATTTGTAGCCCTTGCTAGCTAAAGAACTGGAGAGTTAGAATACAATGGAATCAATAGCCCATGTCAACGGGGTAAGCCTCTCTCTTTCAAAATTATTCGTTCATATTCAATTTTTGTCTATGTTACACGGACGATTCAAATCTGACACCTTCTCCTAACCAAATTAGTGTTTTTTTTCCATGTTCCTCTCGTTTTATTTGGATTTTTCCAGTTTTTGCTTCTCTTAATGCTTGCACATTTTGTATATTACGTGTGTTATCCCAGTATATGTTTGTGGATCTGGAGATTTGTTCTTCCATGTTCCAAAAAGTCTATGCTTTTGTTGGATGCTTCAGCCTTGCTTTTTAGATTCATTTGTTTTTTGTGCTGCATTTCTCTGGACTTTTATTTTGGCGTTTCGGGAATCCAGTTCGAGCTCAAACAGGTTTGTGTCGATCTTCTTTCTGTTTGGTTTGGTTCTTATATTTTCTGGAGCCTTACGACAAGGGGATTTCTTAACAGGTGGTCAGCCCACAACTTGTAGACTCCTTGAATTAGCCGGTGCTCCTGCTTTTATATGCGTTGGTCTTGCTGCGTCGTTTAATCCAGGTTGGTTTCTGTTTTTTAATTTCTTTACCATTTCTTTGATCGAGGGAAGGAGGGGGTCTTTCAATGTTTGCTGCCATTAGTTTAAGAACCCCCAAAGTAATATAGGGAACTGGAGGAACAAGTTTAATTGCTGATAACCAAACACAAAAGATTAGATAGCATGGTATGGCATGAACTGTTTTGTTGATGAGAAAAATTAACACGCAGAAGACATCTTATTCACTTAGAAGTTCAAAGGTGTAAGGAAAGGAATGGATAGCAACAAAAGCATTGCATCATATGTCATATTCTTACCGTCTCTTCCTTACTCTCTTTGCATTTTAACTTTCAAAGCATGTGCTAACAATTGAATTCATTTAGGATAGTGAGTGGTGAGTCAATCATGTTTGTCTTCAAATACATTTGTTTTTTGATCCAATACATACCAAGGAACGTCCATAATTGGCATGGTTTATTCATGCTAACACATCTTTCTTTTTTTAATTCTTTCATATCAAAAGTCTTTGTTGTTTTGTTGAAAGGGGCAAACTATTCAAGAAAGTAGGCCATTGATTTATGAATCCTTACCAATAACTAAAAACAACTCAGGATATTCAAGCTAACAACTTTTTGTTTATAGGAGTTTAAGACTATACAGTTATTCATAGTTAAAAAAATCATCCTTCATTCTTATTTTAATCAAATCTATTAACCAAATTATAAATCTATGTATAGCTTAGCAAGTTTTCTTGACAACGTGTTAAAAGCACCATTTAATTTAATGTACATGGCTTCATAAGTTTGGATTAATATATATGTACTAAGACTCTTTTAAAATGGGATTGTAATTATCTATGAATGATGAGGGTTCTTTTGTTTAACATTAAATGAGCATGCGAAGGTTATCAAAACATAGATGTTTGATCATGGCAGCTAGGTTGAACTACGGTTCAATTTTAATTAGTTTATTCATTAGAATCAAATTTATTTTTCATCAAGTCACATTTATGCGATGTGGAATCGAAGTTTGGAATGAACAAATATATTTAATCATCTCTGTGCAAGTCGGTTTAATTTTGGTAATTCGAGAGAAAAAAAAATTGATGGTGGTGATTGCTTTTTTTTTTTTTTTATATAGAACATCATCTTACATAAACCATCCAGATTGTTTGGACCCTTAGCAGCTACAACAAACTCAGCCTCTAAACTGATGTTGCCATCAACCTCCAAACATCCTGACACAAACATTCTTTACAGCTGTGTCGTCTTCCACATAGACTCATATACCTAGAACTAAGAGGAAGCTAGACTTTGAATGCACTGTTTCATGCAGATGTCCAGGTCTGACCTTCACACATAAATGTCTTTTCGTTCCTATATAATGCTTTGAGTGTTCTTTCCTTCATATGGTGTGTTAATAATTCTTTTTAGATTGTTGGCTTGCAATCTCACAACTAAGGTCCAGACCACGATTTCTGAGGAAGGTGATCAGTGCAAGGAGGATCTCAGCCCGACACAGCTTCCCAGTGAATCCCCACCAAACAAGAAACAACATCCATCCCTGTCGTTGCAGTGATAGGTGCATTTTTTTATCCAGTAAGATCTATGTCCCCAAATGCTATTATGCCATCTTTAGTTTGCACTTATGATATGCTCAGTGCTGTCAGCGTCTCATATATTGCCTTTTCCAAATTGACTCACCTTGAAGTGTCTTAAAGAAACAGGAATGATTTATTAGTTTATAGGTATCT
>Ga0325414_1003733_pt1 | contig 15886 bp, 13 predicted proteins | sample PopdelMetagenome_8_FD_206183 | JGI IMG/M metagenome (GOLD analysis project Ga0325414, IMG submission 206183) | Populus deltoides microbial communities from Bellville, Georgia, United States - Leaf-PdKOR-R3 | ecosystem: Host-associated > Plants > Phyllosphere > Phylloplane/Leaf | place: USA...
GCACAACAGGGGAAGCTGCCAGAGGGTCAAAAGGGAGCAGCAAGTCAATGGTCTAATATGGATAACTAGGCCTAAGAAACCCAAATTGAATAGCTTGTAATTAATGAATATCGGGTTGAAAGAAATTCAAAGAATTAGGTATTATATGTCTTGTTTCGTTTCATACGGCATTAATTTCATCGTTTTGGACATGGGGCAGCATACATACCTTGAATTTACGAATATGCCTTTCAATACTTTTTTTTTTTTTTTTAGACTCAACAGTTTTTTTATTTTTGGATTCGAGGAAACCTCATCTCTTCGAAAAGCGTACTTTATGGGTCCAGGTGAGGAAGTAAAATCCCAGCTGTCCCTGGCTCTTACAAAAAATACACGCCCTGACTCGAATTCAAGACCTACTGTGCAGATCTCAACAGCTTATTACTACCATTCTAATTTGAATGCACATTTGCATTTTATTTTTTATATTACCTAAAATTTTCACGATCAATGGCTAAACTCACTTGCACCATCTAAAGTTAAAAACCTACAAATGAAAAAAAAAAAAAACCGAGCTCGAGAAAATAAATAAATAAATAAGCAAAGCAAAATAACCCCATAAGAGAGGAAGAGGTAAGAGGAGGAGAATTTGAATATCTCGTGGGGCCGTGTTGTTATGTTAACGGCAAAAACGGTTTAAAAAGTCAAAGGTAGATATAATAGAGAATCATCAACGTGGTCTTAACGCTATGATACTTTTCTTTTTCTTCTTATTCGACCATGACAAAGAATAAAAATGCTGTATGAATATTACAGTGATTATTTTTTAAACATGTTTTTAAATAACTTTTTAATTTCCCTGTTTTTATTAAAATATAAAAACAAAAACCTTCAAAAATATTAGGACGTTGCAATTTAAATTTGTAATCTGTCCATTAAACTTTAGATTTAGGTTGGATTTTAAATTAAATTAAATTGAAGTTAATTAATATAATATGATTAACTTAACTAGTCAATGATTTCATTTGTTTTTTAAACTTTTATTTAAAGCAATATTATTTTATTTTAAAAAAAAATTAAAATAATATTATTTTAAATTAACTCGATTAATTTATCCAATCATGATTCATGGTCTGAATTGAAGCTAAATTTTATAATTTTAAAAAACATTAGGGTATTTTTATTGGTAAAACAAATTAGTAAATGTAAAGGCTAATCATTTATCAGATAATAATATTACCTATTTTACACTTACGTTATATATAAAAAGATAAAATCTAGAGATGGAATGGGATTTTATTATGTCCTTTTTGACTCAAACCCTTCACTTCCCAACATAAAACAGGGACTCTTTCCATCAAATTAAGTTAATTTTAGATCATTAAGATATTATAAATAAAGATAGCTAGAAATAAAACAGGAAAGTTCACGACAATTTCAGAAAATGAATATTGAAAATTTACATCCCAAATACTCATATTTTAATGTGATATTACTTATGAAAACATCCACAAAATAGTTCTGTACATTTCAAAATCTAAATTGTAGGCATACTCAATAAAAATAATCGAAGTCTGGATAGCTTTATCGATTACTGAAGGAAAAAAAAGAAAAAGAAAAAAAGAGGAATCTCTTTTAACTAGTCAGAAAGTACTTAACGAGTTCCATCTGCATATATTGCAATTCACTGAACTTAATGGACCTTTGATGGTGTAGTATATAAATACCAGAGTCATGAACTTGTTAAACTATAAACAAACAAACTCACCCGTCTGGGACTGCGAGAAAAGAGGGAGGTGGTCTTCCTTGTCTGCTGAAAGGAAGGAGCTTTTTTAATGTACAGTAAGATTGAATGGATTCTCTCTTTAAATTTTCTACTCCCTTCACTCAATCTCTTGCTTCATTGTAAGACCTATTCTTAGCTTCAAGAAATCACGATCCCCTTCTTGTACGCAAGTTTCTCCTTTCTTAAACACTTACTTTTTCTGTCATCTTTTTCGTTCCATCACCTTTTCTTCTGCTGATGCTTATTCCTTTTAGTCCTTGAATTGGTAAAGTCCTGTCCTTTTTGTTGCATCTGAGATTGTTCTTTCTTTTGCTCTTTTGTCTTTGCGCTTTTCCTTTCTGGGTTCTCTCTCTCTCTTTTTTGTGCGTTTTTAATGCTTATAGTTGTGTTTTCCTCAACTGGGTCTTTGCCATTTCTTGTGATTATTGGTCTCTTTGCGTGATCCTATTTGTTTGCCAGTTTTGTTAAAGCCTTACTCCACGAAGTTGTCTCTCGTCTCTCGCTCTCGGCCCCCTTTCCCTCCTTTATGTTTGCATCCTCTTTTTCTGTAACGTTTTTTTGGTTGTTTTGTTATAGTACTTAACTTCAAATTTTCCTTGTTTTATTCCAACTACAGTGATTTTTTATTTCAAGGGGACTATAGTGGAGAACAACAGCTTGGTTTTGGGCTTGGAGTTCCTGAACATTGATTGAGATTTCATCAATTGTTGGCTGTCTTTGAGAATTGGAGGATGGGGGATCACTTTGTATTGCTGGTGAATCGTTTGATAACTGAATCCACCTTAGAAGCTGCAATTGAGAGCAGAAACCTGTCGATGCAAGCCACAGCGTCTGACACAAAAATTGATAAATCTTTCCAGAAACTGGATTTTGGGGATATATCAACTCCGAGGAAATTGGTGGAGTGCAGGATATGCCAGGATGAGGATGAAGATTCTAATATGGAGACACCATGTTCTTGTTGTGGTAGTTTGAAGGTTGGTTAAGCTTTTATTTTTTTATCAATCCAAAAAAAATCATTCATATTAGTGATTTTGGAGAATTATATGTTCTTTTGATGCACATGAGAACGAGTGTTCGTTAACTGCTAAATATATTTTTGTTACTTTTTTTTTTATCAACTTTGAAATTGAAGGTAAGTTTCCAACTAGTTCTGAGTGGAAGTCATTAAGTTTGAAACTCGATGCGTAGGCCTTTCTGGATAATTGTTTCGCCTTTTGGGGAGATAATTATCCACCAGAAGGTTTACCTTCTTTCATCCCAAAAGACCAAACCAAATATTTTCTTTCCTCGTGTAAGTGGACTGTTTGGTTATTTGGTGTACTGATAATTTGATTCATATAGGCTTCTGGTAATGGTGAGATGTGTCTGAAAAGCCCTTATCATTGCTCGTGCTTAACTGGCATTTACAGCAGGTCACATCTTATTTGATGCAACATCAAGCCACAAAAACAGTCAATATCATGATCATTATAGACATGCCATCCCATCAACATTGACACCCTCCTTATTTTCCTGGAGGAAAATGGAAAGTTTGGTAGATAGCTTATAGCTGAGGCAGTCAAGCATCAATGTTGATGAAAGTTCTTAAGTTGGGTTGGTTGATCTGAATTTGCATGTTTGGTGTTGAAAAACATACTGAGACGTGCCTAACTTGGGCCAGGTGACCTGAGTTTTCTTGTTTATAGTTGAAAAGTATACCTAAATAATCTACCCCCAGGGATTTGTTTGTTGGCGTATTCTAGAAGGTGTTGATTTAGTAATTTGATCGTATTCCTCCCATATGTTGTCACATTGCTTTTTTTTTCCCCTTTACTGTTTAGCAGTCAAGAAAACTTGAAGGTATTTTCCTGTTTCCAGTAAACAAAGATCAGTATACTAAATATAAAAAGTTGAGTTGATGTTTGTCTTGTCATTAAACCAGCTTGCAATATCAGAATGTCATATAGATAGAGTATGCATCGGTCTATATATGATTTTTGCCAACTGTTCCAGTTTAACATGTCTCTTTTAAAGTCATTTGACTTGGCCTTCAGTAGTGATCACTTGTAGCTTGCCATGTCTGACTGGTTCTTCATATTGCAGTATGCTCATCGCAGGTGTATACAGAGGTGGTGTAATGAGAAGGGTAACACTATATGTGAGATATGCCTCCAGGTGTGTTCCGTTCTTTCATATAGCTTCAATCTAGTTACTATTCTTTGGTTGTAGGGAATCTTCATAGTTTACAAGAGGCTCTAGTCTTTGCCATCAACAAATTGAACCATAATTTTAATGATAATAAATTGGACTGGTTTCAGGAGTTCAAGCCTGGTTATACAGCACCACCACCCCTGTTCCAAATTGGGTTTCCAATGAACTTTAGGTAATCTGGAGTGCTTCTTGGTTTTCGTATGACATTTGTCTAATTGTTTTTCCATTTCACTAGAACCTCAACAACGTGCTCCAACATTTTTATCAGGGGAAATTGGGAGACGTCTAGAAGGGAGTTAAATGGTCCTCGCTTCATAGCAGTGGTCTCATCTGAACATAACTTCCTGAATACTGACTATTATGAGTATTCAGCTTCAACTACAAGAAACACAATCTACTGTCGCTTGATTGCTGTGATTGTAAGTCTCTCTACTTTCTTTGATCAAATCATAGAGGATATTTTCCTGGCGAACTTTGACATATGGAAGAGACACAACATGTTATGGACATTCATTTCTCAGAAGTTTATGTTTCTATTTTATCAGACAATGTTCTTAAATTTATTTTTAAGAGAAATCTTGTTGCGTCATGGTGTTGTTCTACGATCTGATTACTCGTCTTGTTCGTTTGCAGTTCATGGTTCTTTTAATTCTAAGGCACACTCTTCCTCTCATTCTTAATGGAACCAACAATATCTCATTCCCAGTGTTTATGGTAAAACAAGTTGGATTACTATTTTATTTGGAAAAAACGTTGATGAAAATCATGTGTGCAAAGCATAGGCTTACACTTTCTTGCTCTGTTTGACAGTTGTTATTTCTACGAATTGCTGGGATTATTCTTCCAATCTATGTCATGTTAAAAGCACTAACTGCTCTCCAGCGTCGCCGCCTCCATCAAGTGAGTTCTGGCCACAGTATACAAACCCTTGCTTCTTTTCTACATTTAAGATAAGATGTTGAGCTGACTATAGACTCAATGCTCATCAAGTTTGGTTCTCCTATTTTTTGGTTGTGTTGTTGATCATTAGGCGCCTCCAAATTCATCAATTCATTCATATGATGAAGATGCTGAGCATTCAACCCTGCAGCCTCGGCCACATATAATAAATGTTCATTAGACTCCGCCAATCGTCAAATTACTATTTTGTTTCAAGATAGATGGAGATAGTTTCATTGTCAACTGTTAAAAAAAAAGAGAAAGATCAAATTTCCAAGGTGCTTTCTCACTGGGAAAAGTTCAATGGGTTCTGGATTCTGAAAGAACGTCTTATTGTTGTCAGGGAGATAAACAAACAATGGTTCCCTGGAAAACAACTGTGATTTAGATTCTTAGATATGCATTTTCTTTGCTGCTCCATCATTTAAATACTCTGTACAGCCAAATAAGTTCCACTGTATATACAAACATATATATGAAGAAATTGGAAGTCAAATTATCAACAACTAAAATATACTTGCTCATTTGAAGGCTGGCCGTTTGGTTTTCTAGTAGTTTAGCGTATACATATCAACGAGAGAAAGAAGAAGAAGCTGGCATAGCACTTGTACTTAAATATAAAATGGTTCTGTTATTTTCGTTCAGTTTGATTGCGCAATCTCTGGATTCATATCTGTAACAGGGAAAACCAAATTAGTTGTTCTTGGGGGACTTGAAAGCTTACCAAATGGGAGCAGTCCGAATTATGGACACCCATTTTTTCCTGCAATTCTGTCTTTTAGGAAAGAACTTCTGCAGTTGGTTATGCTCTTCACTAAAAATCATGATGATTTTATAAGATGAGGATTGAGAAGCCCACATAACCGGACAAAAACCCCCCATATCACCAATCTTGGGTAGTTACTTCCAAACTTTTATTAAAGGAGCAAGCAAAGAACTTAAATCCTTGCATTAAGCTTCGCGTGCCTGAAATAATCATAATAACAAGGGACCTTGGATGTGATGATGGAGCCCAAGTTTCAGTGAAGAATGTCTATAAATATGCCGATAATATATGATTATTTCAGGCACGCGAAGCATAATGCAAGGATTTAAATTTAATGGGAAAGATTCTTACACGTCTTAAATTGCTGCTAGAAATAAAAACTAGTTTGTTATGTTAATCTGTTATTTTTGCTTTCCTCTTCCTCTTAAAACTCCAAAATCAGTTTTTTCTTTTCCATTATTTTTTACTTACCTAACGAGGGCAAGCCTCTCTTTCTATACGTAGCGACTAGAATTTGATATCCAATCTCTTCGCAATAATACCGCATGACTTGAGATAAAGTTGTCCATCAGCTAAACTAGTAACAGTCCAAGAGTCCCATGGATAGAAGAGGCCTAATCCACTGTAAAGAAATGTAAGTCAACCACATAATTCACGGAAAAAAATAAGTTTGATAGAAAAGATTTTCACACCAGCAAACGCAGACTCCGAGCAAACACATCGTACTTGTGTTCAAAAACTTGACACTGAACTAATCTCTCATGCCAAATGTAAAATCCTGCGGATGATAGGGAACGGTCATACCCTTTTAAAACAGCAGATTCAATCTCTTAATAAGATCCATCCTTTTCCCCAGGAGAAAAAAAATCCATCCTAAACCGTGGATCATTGCAGTTTTTTAAAGTAAGATAAAAGGAACAAAAAAAAAAACAGAGAGAGAGAGATAATGATCGCTTGTAAGACTGAAATTATAATATTAATCTGTACAATCCAAAAGCGTGCTCAGAGGGAAATTTTCAAAATATTGTACAGAGTAGGACCTCAAAGCAGGTCAGTGAGATTGTAATCTGGATTCCTATTCAGAGCCTGATTGAACCCGACTGGGCACCTTAATGACCGTGTATAGTTTTGTCCTTTTAACTATCTTAGTTCCAGCTTCTCCTTGGCCTGAAATATTGAGGAAGGAAAACAAATAAGAAAATTCACCTAAACATTTTAAACTTCCGGTTAATACTTTTAATCAAATTTGAAAAAACTTAGCGTCCCCATTAATATCAAATGTTCTTTAACGAGTGTAGTTGGTGGTAATACTTCCGGGTTTTTTGCTGTGAACGCCAGCAGCAAGCAAGTGCTCCAAATGCACAGCTAGCAAGAGCGATTGCCAACGCAGCCCCCACAGGAACAACAACTGCATTTGTTGAGGCCACCAGATCTACAATAGCCCCATCTGTCACTTCATCCCCAAGATGACCCTTCTCCTTGTACAAAGATGTAAGTGTTTTGCCATAATAACCAGTCAAGAACTTGTAAACTTCATTCATGTCCCAATCTATTTGGCTGGTTCCATTTTCTCTCCGGTTATGAGATAAGTAACATAAAGAGCAAAGCTGTTTTGGAGGCCAAATAACCTTTGGGAACTTGGGGTCACCGGTTCCTAGAGAAGCTTTTTCTTTCATTAATCTCTTGTTGACTTTATTATGGGTACTCCACAACCAAAGGGCAAAGTCACGGGATGTGTTGAAAGGGACAGTGACACTGCAAATTGGAACAGCCTATATAAGTTGGAAGGAGCTTGAGAGCCTAAAGCTAACTTATTCTGAGTTGTTTTTACCTTGAACACATTTGATAAAAATGTCGACGACAATCCTCGCAAATAAAGAAGTTGTGGATAAAATCACATACAGCTCTGAATGCAAACTGGCTCTCTCCATCCTCAATCCTCACAGAGAGTGAATGCAGTAGAACCCATAAACCACAGCTGCAAATGAAGAAACAAAGTAATGAATCAAGGAAGATAATTCGTTAAACAATTCAACTGTAGAGGAATTTTATAACGGTTATAGTTGTTCCAAAAGAACAGGGGTTTGGTTTCCATGGTATGAGAAAACACTACTTAAGATGCCAAGTTTTATATTACTGACAACAGATATGCCTTCTTTTGTAAGAGAAGATATGCCTCAAGCAGCAGCAAATACTAAATACCATCTCATAAACATGTTGATAGAAGCCATCATAAGAATCCACACTCATACGCATGTTTAATGGTACACAAAAAGTAAAAGCAATTTAAGCTCTTTTCCGATCCAAAAAATTAAACTGCCATGCACTTTAAATTTGCTATTTCAGAGGTGAGAGCGAGCTAATGCTTATCAGTAGAAGGGAATGATTCTTGCATCTGATGGCAAATCTGCATTTTTTTGCCTATGATCTTGGAAAATGTTCAGAAAACTGAAGCAGTGGATCGGTCCTCCATTTCGGCCATAACAACTAACAAGTGATGGTACAATGGAGATGATTGGCCTCGGAACATGACAATATATGATTCACATTTATGAACTATACATAGCCTTTCCAAGCAAGCTGAAGAACTCCCTATGAGGAATAATCCAACAGGAACAGATACAAGACTAACAAAAGAATAGGTTAGGCTTAGGTTGGATGTGCCTTGCCATATCAAGTAATGTAGCACTATTACACATGAACTCATTGTCTCAAGTGTATGGATAACCAGATAAATTGCTATATCAAAACTTAAAACATACTAAACAAAGTATTGGTCCTGTAAATAATTGAATGAAGGAGAATAGGTTATTACCTGAAGCCCCTGGTATCATTCTTGCTACCACGGCAAAACATCTGAGAAAGAACACACAAGGCCATTTTAAAATCAATCTAGCAATTTGCGAAGTAACAAGAAACAAGACATGGTTAAACATATGGCACAAACCGGTATAAGCTAACCATAGGAAGAAAAAGGCAGTAACAAATATCTTCAACAAAATTTAGACATACATCATTGTTTGATCTCACAAACAAATCTTCAGTTTCTCAAAAAAAAAAATCTAAAGCTACAAGGACTACACAAAAACTAAATGATGGAAGCTGCATTCGAATGGATTTTTTGAAAATTCACGAACTTGGTTAGCTCTTATCGTATAGATGAATGAGTGCCTTGCAAACACTAAATTACTGAAAAGCTACAGAAATGTTATGATGCTGTCCTCAATATTGAAAGCAATGAATAAAATGATACTATGTCCACCAAGTTTCACTTATTTGAAGCGATGGCTAGAGGGAGAAAAAAAAAACAGCCCAAACAAAGCACAAACATAGACAATACTTTTAAAAAATATGGTGATTTAACAGAGCAAGTCCTAGTTCAAAAATTGTCAGCTATCTCACTGAAATTAACTGACATGATACCATTTCCAAACTCATTTATGCAGATGAGTATGCACCCCCATGAAACATAATTGTAGATTTGACATCATAATCCATCAACAAAAACTACATATATTTAAACACTATCCAAAATATCAAACTACATCAGCCAAAACTATGTACATGCTACCACTGTCAGTTCATGTCAAAACATGCCTAAATAGTTCAATTCGATTACACTACACTTCAGTCCTAAATTGGCTATGGTAGGCTAATGCTTAATATTATCAAAAGAGAAAAGCACCTACCCAATATCCTCGAGGAACTTCTTTCCCACAAATCTGGAAATTCCCTAGCATGCCCTTGCCATCACTGACTACTTCTTGTTTGTCAGGTGACCACATATCTGGTGGGCACAAATCATCAAAGTTCACAAGCACTTCTGCACTTCCCTTCCGGCACCTAATACAAATAATCTAGAGTAGATGAACGAAGTAATTACTGGATTGAGTATGGAAAGTTTCATTCAAAGAAGATGGTCTTTACCTCTTTGAAGGATGATGAACCGCTAAAAGTTGAAGAAATTTAATGAGTGAAACCCGAGTGTGTTGTTTGATCATCTGCAGAACAAGCATTTAAATCATGAGTGGAGAAAGGAGACAGTGCAAATGAGTATGCGCCCCCATGAAACATAACCAGAGGGGAAATGTCCACCTTGTGTTCGAGTATGATTTCAATGGCAAAGGCTGTAGCCTCCTCAACATCATACACAGCACGTGCAATCTTTCACAAGTTGTGCAGCATAGAAGTTAATATATTAAATTAATGAAATTATTGTTATTAAAAATAACAAAGCAAATCTGAACTATGCAAACAGAAACCTGTCCAGGGTCTGATGTGTTTGAATGAAGATGCTCATTTTCAAATTTCTCATCGTCCAAGCCATATGAGCTGCAAACAATCATGAAGGTTGTAACAGGGCAAAGCGGTGAAGCCAACATCCAGTATTACAGAAACAATAAAGCATACATTGCCAAAATCAGAAACTTTTAACAACATATTTCAATTAAAAAAAAAAGGTTAATAAGAAAACATATGTCAATGCACTATAACAGCCCATTTCTCTGAATAAAAAATAACAAGCACAAGGCACAAGCTGTGGGTGACTCTAGCACATACAGCATCTTCTGATTTTACATATTCAAGATACACCTAAACTGTAGTTAAGCACTTATATCACAAAATTGACAAAGGAATTTATCACGTGCATATGTAGCAAACATAATGCAATAAAAATATGACATAGAAACATTTTCCTACTAGCAATACCACAGAAAAAAAAAATCAACTGACTAAAGGGAATACATGGAAAATACAATTTTTATCCAATTTTTTTCTACTTACAGAGAAATTTGATACATGACTGTGTTTAATAGGCACGGTATTGATATGTTTTAACATCACACACATTTGAAGTACAGGTATGTAAATTACAATATGAAGATTTCACTTAAACAAGTGATAGTTATAAGTATCCCATACCTGCCCAAATGCTTATTGATCCAACTAACCAAATGTTCAGCTGTCCGTCCATCATCAATCATGCGTATTTCACTCTTCTCTTCTTTAGGTTCCATGCCGTGAGATGCAAATTTAGAAGGTGGACCCCAAAATAACATAGGATAATGACTCACAGAAAATTTATCACAGAGTTTATTGTTTATCTGTGCTGCCAAACAAGTTAAAGAAGGACTAATCACCAAGTATCCCATGTATATCAATTGAGACTGCAATAGAGCTAAGAGAGCAGAAACTTTACAAACAGAATCACTGATAGGAGAAAGCTAAACCAATAGTGTGATGGGGTCAGAAGACATTTGTGCCAATATGATCAACTACAATCTTTTGCGCAAATCACCAATCATTTGATATAGTTGGAACACTATTTTATCAAGCCTAGGTTCTTACAAATTTCATCCTTTCGCCACCTTTAGAGATTCCATAAAACTGCAAATGACTAACAATAAAAGTTTTCAAAGACAAATGAACATATATTTGTCAATTAGAAAAACATAGAGTTTCAAGAGACACTTGATGAAATGGTCTTCCCAGACCAAAGCGATAGTCCATTCAAGATTAGAAAAAAAAAATCTTTAGAAAAGTAAAAAAAAAAAAGCTTAGTACACAGCATTCCAACTTTCAACATGTAACTAGGGTTATGGTAAAGGACACTGTGAGAAGGGATAAACGACATCCCAAGGACATGAAAACAAGAATTGGAAAACCAATTAAAGTATTGCCTTCAAATACATTACCCAAACGTGCTGTAACAAATGACACTCTTATAATTATTCCGTACAATAAAATACACATATTGCCTTCGTCCTTTTTCTCTTTTAAATTTGTGCAGATGTAAAGTTTTCCAAAGAAAGCCCAATTAAGTATTTATGGAAACAAGTAATTTTCTGTGCACTGCAAAATAATTTGAAAGGAGTAGAATAAGACCACAGCATGTATAAAAAAAAAATCAAGAAGACAGTATATATATACCTTCAAAGCACAATCCACCCTTGTCATCAATACAATGCCAGGATGCACAGCATCAGGCCCATTAAAAAGCCTTGCAACCTTCTCGTAATGGGGCTGCACATTTGAAGCTCACAGAATAAGAAAGAAGAAAAAAACTGCTAATTCAAAAAAGTAAGATACAATACCTTATAATTTCTGCAAGCAGGGCACCTGAAAAAGACAGTGATTGCACATAGAGGAAACAGAGTCATATAACTTAATGATATTGTATAAATGAAGACATGAGCAATACATCAATCATATAGAAAATGTAAAAACTGGCATTTCACCACGCATGCAGAGATGCTTTCTTTTCATGTAGGGGTTTTGCAATTAACAAGATAAGATTCAACAAATAATCTGCACGAGAATATGGTGCTGTATTATCTGATGATTGACAATTTAATAATTTTTTGTTGGTTGAGTAAAATAGATATTCAATTTATTGTTACGCATACAAACAGATTAACCTGGTTTTGAGAATCCAACACATCCAGTAGTAGACAACAAAGAAGAGAACAAACAAAAATTTGGCCAGCAGATACATGATTCTATATGTGTGTGTGTGTAAAATGAATTGGATAAATGCAGCAAATCTCATATCTATGCCAAAGATTACTTACTCAGCTTAACAATTTGTTATTAGTATAGTTTAAGCGATTAGAATCTTTAATTGTTTAATCGTCCCATGAAATATCAAAATTTCAACAAAGCCAAATTGACATGAAGGAGAAATCATGGAAAAACCAACACAAAGCCAAATTGACTCACATGGACCACTGGGTAGTGATCATCAGGGAAGTAACAGTAAACTGAAAGGAAGATACTTTTGTCCCTCTCAGCTTAAAACATCAGTGCACCAAATGGTTGTCTCCACTTAAAACCATGAACTGAAGAAGGAATTTTATATCCCCTTTAAGCTTATAACAGAGGGGCCCAAGGTGGCCTGTGAGAGCTGACTTGCTCAAAAAAACCATCTAGAAGTGGTTCTAGTCTTAGGAATGATAGCCAAAACAAATAAAGCTTTATTATTGTAAAGTTCTTCTATCATTTCAGACTGCAAATGTTTTTTTCAGTTCTGGAAAATCAACACGAATTGATGACATAATACAGGCTACAATAGCAACCAGCATAAGCAACATTACACTATTATACCTTACGATAGACTGTGGATCATGCCGAGAAAATATTTAGGGGGGAGCTTTGAAACAGTGACGCAAGAGAAGATATCAAATTTTATATGAGGTTATGAGAACTCGATTCTCTTGGAACAGTTGCTAAATACACAAAGTGATGAATAGTAAGTTGACCCCAATGCAGCAGCAAGTATCAAAATTAATAATTGTAACAGACATAAAACGTTAATTATATTCATTGCACCACTGCTGTATTCTTTCTATCATTTTCTCAGTTTCGATACCTTTCTTTAAGCTACTCTATATATGATATTCAACAGTTAATCCATCAAATATAACCAAGATGTTTTATGGAAAGTCTAACAGACACAATACGAATTGGCACAAGAAACTGATTACTATGTGATTAAAACAGATCCAATTGAAAAATCTCACATTTCATGTTTCGTCAAACAGCTGGGTTCCAAACTAAATACTGTATTGGTCAGATAGGGGAAATTCTACAGTGCTTCCATAAAAGGGAAGGCATTACAAATTTTTTATTTTAGCAGTATTCAGTGTCTTTTTTTTTCTCTTTTTTATTTTTTGCAAAATCTTCACTGAATTCAGTACATTGAATTCTGCAAACTGAATTGTAGAAGCCAGTATAAAAAAAGAAGAAGACATAACCAACACCTCAAAGTGACAGCCTTTTCTGCTATAACTGTCTTTCTATTTCCTCGATGGGATATAACTCAGTAAATGATGGAATCTTGTGGTATGATCAAACTAACGAACACATTGCTCCTAAAAAATTCTTGAGCAGAAAAGGTACAGTTTGTATTAAAAGAAATTTTAATCCTTGCACTACTCTCTAGAAGCTTATCACAATTCAGTTCTTGATTATCCCTCTAGGAAATTCATCTATAGTTCTGTGCTGAAAATCACTGCTTTATTGATTAATACATAAAATAATTTCTTATTTCAAAACTAAAAATTTTGAAAATTAAACCACTTCATTTAATAAATAAATAAATGTAACAGTTAGGTGGTTTGGGATGGAGAGTAACTGACCAGTTGGCGAAGAACTCAACGATGGCGTGAGTGGCCGGGGTGTCACGAAGAACAGAATCGAAATTCGTGCTATTCAAATCGACAGCATAATCAACCACCGCTTTGTTTTCGCCGCCTACAGCTCGGAGGATCGAACGGGATCCCGACTGAAACGACGCCGCTTCTTTAGAGCTGATTAGCAAAAGCATGATCGCAAAAAGAATCACGCATGCTTCTGACATGGACATGATAAAATTATTATTGTAAAACAGGAAGAAGAAGCTCTGGTTGTTTCGATATATATATATGGAAACCCTTTCAGTGATTTCCCCCGCTGGGGTTTAGAGAAGGAAGAGGGAGTTGGAGATCTGTTTTTCGTTTTTATTGTGTATGTGTGATGTATGTAAGAATTTAGGAAGTGGGCAGCAACAGGGTAGTGAGCGTATTTCGAGAAACGCGGGTCAATTTCCGGCCAAAACCCAAAAGCCAAACAGCTTGCTGGATATGTAAATTACATGTGTAAAATTTCATTACCCTACTATGCTAGCATGCTGTTTATTTTTATATTTTAATTTTTAAAAAAATTAATATTTTTTTAGTATTTTCAAATCACTTTAATATGTTAGTATCAAAAATAATTTTTTTAAAAAAATTTATTTTAATATATTTTCAAGTAAAAATTACTTTAAAGAACAACTACCGCCATACTCCCAAACACCACTACAAAAATCAAAAATTAGTAAACAATAAAAGTTTTTTTTATTTTTAATTCAGCTTTTTTTTCATTAACTTCCACGTTTATTTAATATAAACCTTCAAATATACGTTTGCTAATATTATAAAAGAAAAATATTTTCCAAGATTATTATTCTCTTCTCGTAAAAAAAAACATATCATGTTATTTATTGATTATATCAAATTTGATCATTATTTTTTTTATTGATATATATTTTATTTTAATTTTTTTTATTTCGTCCATTATAATTTAATTTAATTTGACTTTTATATCATTTTTTATTCTCATTCTTTTTATTATTATTTGTTTTTCTATTGTCCTTTTCTTACTTAATTTTTTTTTTTATCTATCAGATTTGATACTTATTATTTTAACAATTATTTATTTTATTTGAAATAATTTACGAGATTGAAAACTCTTTTTTTATCATCCTTTTAATTTTTTATTTATCAAATTTCATCGTCATTCTTTCGGTTGCTATTTGTTTATTTGAAATGTAAAATTTGAATTATTATTTTCTTCAATCTCATCATGCTTTAATTTATTTATATGTCGGATTTGGTCAATGCTATTTTAATAGACTTTAAAAATAAAATTAAAATATTAATAAGTTATTTTTCAATTTATTTTTCACGGCATGACTTAACACTTAAAAATATTTTTCAACTCATTTTTAATGACACAGTCAAATATTGAAAACCAATCAACTTTTAATGAAGACCACTTCAATAAGAAAACTACCTTATACTAAAAAAACAGTGTAATTTCATTTTCCCTCTCGATTTCTTCTCCATGCTTTTCAATGACCATCTAGGTTACCTCTAGACACGTGAAGTCAGCTAGATTATGTTGAAGTAAACCCCGCACAATTTAATTCAAACCATCTATGATGGTAGGTTTTTTTTCATTTTTTTACTTTGTTTTCATTTTTTTTTATTGGTTAGCAAGGTTGTTTATGGACTAGTCAAGTCAATTGAATCACTTTAAAAAAATTATTACGTGATTTGATTTTAAACTTGGACCAAACAAGAAGTTAGGTTGAAAGGTTTTTTTTTATCAGTTTTATACTCAAGTTTTTTTTTAATGACTAATTGGGTTGTTTTTAAATCAGTCAGAACAACTTAGTCAATGAAATTAATTATTACATTGTTTGATTTCAAATTTAAGCTAAATAAAAAGTTAAATAAAGAGATTCCAGAATTTCCATCGCAGGATCCTTTAAACCAGTTCTAGCTGACCCTTGTTTTATATTTGGTGAGTTGACTTCAAAAGTGATAAAATACCTGGCTAGTTTGCCTTTATCAATGATTGCCATAGCTTATACCATCAGAATTAAATTAAAAAGGTTCTGAATTGCATTTTTTAAATAT
>Ga0325414_1003737_pt1 | contig 15874 bp, 13 predicted proteins | sample PopdelMetagenome_8_FD_206183 | JGI IMG/M metagenome (GOLD analysis project Ga0325414, IMG submission 206183) | Populus deltoides microbial communities from Bellville, Georgia, United States - Leaf-PdKOR-R3 | ecosystem: Host-associated > Plants > Phyllosphere > Phylloplane/Leaf | place: USA...
TTTTTTTTAATTGTTTCATAATTAAAAGTATCACGCGTAAAAGTAGCACGTTAGCAACTTATCTAGTAACTACCTAAAGCTCTACCACAAATCAGCCAAGCCAATCTTCCAAAACTAAGCTCAGGAGTCAGTTCATTGAGCTCCAGCTGCAGCACCACCACACCTCACCATTAAAGATTGTCGCGTAGCTCCTCTAACTTGAGCTCTCTTCTCTACATGATTTGTCCTCATACATACCAACCACAACACCTCACAAACATTAGCAAGAATCACAGAAAGACCAGACTTGCAATCACATCAGAACTTCCTAACAAGCATGGCTGGAGTTTCAGCTCTCCCTGCAGAGATTTTGCTATCAAAGCGTGTTCAGGAAATGGTCCTCAACGGTGAAGAACCACAAAAGCCCTACATAAGTAGAGATGATTGCACTAATGAAGCAATTCCCAGTCCCCCATCTGATCTGATTCCCATCATAGACCTCAGCCTCCTCTCTTCTTCAGAGCCATGCTCTGCACAAGAACTGCAGCGGCTTAGATCAGCTCTTTGTTCATGGGGCTGCTTTCAGGTATGAACTTTATTTACCCTTCACGGAGACTGAGACTTGAAATGATAGCCCAGAATACCGAACATACGACCCATTAGAAGTCTAAAGCCAGTGTCAAGCATGATCTTAGCAAAAAGGTCAAGAGATGTGTAGGCAAGTTGCATTAGAATCATGAATATTCAACAACAGTTCCAGAATCATAATCTATATGCCCTAACTATATACCCAGAACCTGACAAAAAAGGCAAAAGCAACCTCTTTTGCAATTGTTGAGTTAACTTCGTTTTTGTGCTCCATGCTACGTTGTTAAAACTACTTGTGGATTTCAGGCAACAGGTCACGGTATTCCAAAATCATTTCTTGATAAGATTCGCCAAGTAGCAAGGGATTTCTTCGAGCAGCCAATGGAGGAGAAGAAAAGGCATGCTAAAGGAGTGGAAGAGTTTGAAGGATATGGAGCTGATCCTGTCCCAGCAGAAGGACAGTCGCTTGACTGGTCTGATCGCTTGTTTCTTGACGTATACCCAGAAGATCGAAGGAAGCATAAGTTTTGGCCAGAGAATCCAAAATCATTCAGGTCTTCAGCATGCTCTTTGTATACATCGACTGCTAGAACATGTCAAAGATAGCCTTGGGAAATTCAGATATCTTATCAGAAATCCTGTATCCTCAACAAACTCCAGCAAAATATATGTGTGTGTGTGTGTTCTCAATTCTAAACTGTGATTTAAAATCAATTAATGCACAAAACATTCCACATGACAGAACATTTAAAAAGTAAGATGTCCTAAGCATATGTTTTATATCATCTTCTTCATCATAAATAGCAACAGAGATTCGGAAAGAATCTGATAGTTTTCTTGGGAAGAACTGGTAAAGATTTTGATTGTAGGAAACTAACAAGCAAGCATCACTAGTGGATTCACAATGACTTGTTCTAAAGAATTTCAAAGATTTTGCGTTCAGATCAGAATTTTTGTGACTTCTAATATGCACACAACATATTCATAATTATGCAGAGAGGTTTTAGAAGAATACACTTCTAGGATGCAAATATTAACAGAGCTTGTTTCAAAAGCTATAGCAAAGTCATTGAACTTGGAAGAAGATTGCTTCCTGAATCAGTTTGGCAAACGAGCAGCGCTACAAGCAAGGTTCAACTACTACTCACGGTGTCAGAGGCCTGATCTTGTTCTAGGTTTGAAAGCCCATGCAGATGGATCAGGGTACACCATTATCTTGCAAGACGATGTAGAAGGTCTTCAAGTCTTCCAAGATGAGCGATGGCTCACAGTTCCTGCAATTTCTGATGCTCTCCTAGTACTCATGGGTGATCAAATGGAGGTATGGTTGATGCTAATCTATCATGTGATCTTAACAGGATAGGGACACATTGAAACTACAAGCAAGCCCCCAGGAGAATTTATGTTTGGAAAATGCTATCGCCGGAGCTTGCCACATGTTCTGTGCCTAAAAATGCTGGATCTGGCAAAAACATCTTGACCTTTGCAGTGACATAATTCACTTGGCTAGATAAATGTTAAGGAAAAAATGTATTACATAACAGGTGTCTCAAACAGTTTAAACTCTAACAAGCAATTTTAGTAATACAAACATCTCATGACTGATTACCTAAGTTAATGCAGATAATGACCAATGGAATGTTCAAGAGCCCAGTTCATAGGGTTTTGACCAACTCAGAGAAGGAGAGGATTTCTGTGGCTGTCTTCTACACACCAGAACCAAATAAAGAGATTGGACCAGAAGAAGGTTTGATCAACGAGGAAAGAAAAAAAATATACAAGAAAGTGAAAGACTATGCTGATGTGCACTGGGAATACTACCAGCAAGGAAAGAGGGCGCTTCATGTGGCAAGAGTTTAGATCTGTGCCATCAGCATGATGCCTTGTGGTTTTTATCACATCATCTTTATACACCTTGCCTGATAATGTCGTGTGTATTATTGATAATTTATGTACATTATCGATCTGGAGAGGTTTCCTAAAACTACTCCCTCGTTATTTCCCATCATTTGGCTCCATGTTAATATGATTGAAGGTATTGCTGCTAAAATCTATTTAGGCACGGTTTGGCATTATTGTTCACAATCAATTTAGTACTCATTATAAAAAGTTTTTTAAAAAACATTTTCAACCACGGTATTAAACACACTTGTATACGACCACACGATGGATACAAGTTTATCTCGTAAGTTCTTAACCAATCTAATAATTAATCAGGTGTTATTGTTGGATTCCTGAATATCTTACATGTAGTGAAAACTATGAAACAAAATTATTCGAGAGTCTTTAGAATCCTATTAGATAGATTTATAGTTATTTAGAGATTTTTTACCTGAAGATCTGATCTTCTTTGACTTTGAATAATTATTTAAAGGTTGGGTTGTACAAACCACAAGCCTTTCCATTATCCACACGAACTACCCATGAGAAATCTCTATTTAAGAGAGAGGGATTGCTATGCCTATAGTGCTAGCTCTAATATTGTGTTTATGTAGTTTTTCTATCTAATGGACAACCACTCATCCCTTTTTAAAATAAGAGATATTACTTACTATTTATAGGAAAATATGAAAAACCCTATAAATTAGCAAAATATTAATTTGCCCCCTGAATAATATTTATATATTAATTCAGGAAATTTTTAGAAATTAACTCAATCAAGTCTTTACTTGATTTTTCTAGGTCTAGAAATATAATCTATGCATTAATTATATTCTAGTCCTTAAGTTCTAAGATATATTTTTAATCAAGTCAAACTTATATTAAATCATCTCAGTTTAATTTATGATTAATGATTCTTAATGTATGTGACTATTAGGTTCCTAATATGTTGGCTCAAATATACATTTCAATTCTAATTAAATTAATTAATTTATTATTAATTCAACAATTGATTAATTTATATTTGAAGATCAGGTGCATCGTCTAGTAAAGTATCATGTTCCCCTAAGTATTAGAAAAGTCATTAGTGGTTTAACTCAACTTTTCATTGACTGGTTTCCCAATGCACTTAATATTAATTATTCAATAATGTTCTAATTTAACATTAAAACATGGAGTATAGCTATCATGTTAAATCATGTTTTCTACATAATAGTCATTGATTATTTGAATAAAATTTGAAACCTTTTTCAAATCTCATTCCACCTTAACCAAGGATTTCTCAGTCAACATTATTTGAGAAGTGATGGAACATTTTTTCTAATTCACCTAGGGTGATGATTCCTTTATTGATCACTCAAGTACCTTCATATAGTTTATGTTATACCTAATATCTACCATTTTGTTACCTCGATTAAGATAACATGTAACAAGATCAAAACATAACATTCTTTATATATGATGACTTAGTGATCTTAGATTAGTTCAATGTAAGAAAAATCAATTTTTTTGAGTTAATTTGGGTGTTAATTAGAAGAAATTGAAGTTTGGTGATTGAAATTAGACTTTGAAAGGTTTAATTGGTTAAATCAAAGGCTTCATTATGAAAAAAATAAAGTCCAGAGGCCATTTAAGGACTTAATTGCAGATTCTCAAGACCAAGTACTAACCTGTAAGTGGCGTGTAATTTTGAGGGTAGAAATTGGTCAAATCAGGAGTTAAATTGAAAGGAATTGAAATTTTGATGGTTAATTAAGGATAAAATTGAACAAATTAAAAATCAATGACTCGTCTATAAAGGGTGCTGAACTTTAGGGCTGATATTTGAATTTGACAAAGATGCAATTGTATGCAATTAAAAGGAATTGGAAGAGTAGGGATCAAATTGAAATTAGGCAAATCCCAAATTAAAAAAAAAACTCTAATTCTTAGGGTTTACCTAGATGACGTGTTATTCACCCATTGTTCATGTCTTTCCTTGGAAATTTTGGATGATCGTGTAAGTATGTTCAATGTAGCATGCTTATAAAATTGGACGTTTACACCCCAATTCTTCCACAGAAGTCTCCAACATCTTGTTCCCGATCCACTTCCTTGTGTTTTCAGATTTTAGGCTGATCGAGTTAGCACATTAAAACGAATAAATGTGAAGCTACGAACCTCCAAATTGAGCAAGGTTGGATCCAAATGAAAGCTGTGCACTTCCTCTACCAACTTTAGGTGGTTTCTGATGATGTTTACATTAGAGTTGCTTTGGAAAAGCCTCGAAAATGGTTAACCAAATCAACCTTGATTGTGACACTTATTTGTTTTTCAAAAAACCTATTTTTTTTCGTGTGTTCATACTTAAAGCTTCTCAAAGGGTTCTTATCAATAACTTTAAAAGTTTCTTCTCAAAATCAAAAGGCCACAAATAGTTATTTCCCTTTAAATCTAGCAAAACCATCAAGTACCCCTAAATCCAAAACCACCATTGCATACAAAAGCTTCCAAATGTTAGATTTTGTCCATAACCCTCTCACTTTGATTAAAGGGGTAGGCTTTGATCAATCTTTGAGGGAATTCACTGAAAAACCTAGAAAAACCTTAAAAATATCTTTGGAAATCAGAGGAGAAAGAAAGGAGAGGAAAAACATAGGAAAATACTATGTTAATAGACCTAACATAGAAAGGTCTGAAAAGCTTTGGAAAGAAAGAGAGTGAAAGGGAAAAAAAGAAGAAGAAAAGAGTAGAGAAATAGTAGCCTATAGTCAACAAGCTTGGAGAAGGTATAACCATGTAAAACTCAAGGGTGGAGTCCATGTGGCCTGCCCATTCATGCTTTCTTAATGTTTAAACCTTTTTCGATGTTTTTTGAACTTGTTTTAGTGTTATGATATTTTCTAGTTTTATTTTGATTAATATATAAAACTGTTGTTTTTCTTATTTAAATCTTTTTTGAAGTTGTTGTTTATGTTACTAAGTGTCAGGACAATATGTTTGTGACTGATATTGATAAAATAAGGTAGTCTTGGATTCTACCAAAGAGTGGTAGTGGGTGTTTAATGTCTTTTCTATTTTATTAGTGTATGTTTTTGGTTTCTGAGCATGGTTTGGGTTCCAAGTGTTTGAAGAGTTAGTTTTGAATTGAAATTTGATGTTTTTGTTGGCTTCATTGAGGCTATAATTTTAGAGTTGAAATTTAATGCATGTTTATAATGATTTGATATTTTTTGTTCATTCGTTGGATTCAATTATGATTGATATTGGTAATGTGGGTTGTGAGGAACAAAAACAGTGTGTTTAGAAACCTAGAATGCCAAATCTAGGTTTTGGCATTAGTTCTTTAATTTCTAATTTTTTTTCCAGATTTTGGGTTCATATTCTTCGCATGAACTTTGCCTTAGTCTCTTGTTTTTAATTTTTTTGGGTTACTTGTTTCCATAGACATATTAGCTCATCATCTTTACCAAATAATATAGGGTTAAAATGGATAACACATATTCATGGATTTAGATTCTAAGGTTTTTTTACTGCCCAAACACATTTTGATCAAATTGTGGCTTTTGATTGTCAATAAAAAAAAATGAATGCTTGATTCTTGATTTATGCATGATTATGAACAAAATTGTGCCTTTGATTGCATGAAAAATTATGTTGTTTGTGATTTGTGTTTGCTAGGTTTCGGTTTGAATGTTCATCATGTTCTTGGTGTTTGATTTGATTTTGTAAGATATTTTTATGTTTTTTTGAGTTTTTATTTGTTTTTGGTTTAATTGTATGTTTCGCTTTAATTTCAGCTCAAACCATAGTTTTAGGTTTGATTCAGGATTGAACCAGTGTTTTCAAGTCAACCTAATTGGTTTTTTTGCTCACGAAAACCTTGAGTTAAAATTTATTTGAAGAACAAAACTGTTTAAAACTTATAAACTAGAGTATAATAAATAAAATTTGTTTATAAGAGTCCATTTACCTTTTTAAAGGGGTGGAAATGAGAAATTAACATATATTCTAAAAAAATGGGAATGATAGGGTAGATGCTAATCAATAATGTGATGAAGGACCAAAGTGTATAAGAGAAAAGTGGAGATACTAGGAATTGTTTTGACATTAACCAAACATGGCCTACCATCACTTATGAGAGAGTATAAATACCTTGAGAGAAAACTTATATATTTTCTTCTCCCTCTCATTTGGTCAGCACAACAAAAGAAAGAAAAAGAATCGACCTCCCTCTCTTGTACACATTTCACACCCAAAAACCTCTTACATGTTACATACACTAAACACTTACATGAGAGAAGAGTGATTGAATAGTATAGAACTATAAAATTATGAAACAGAGGTAAAAAGGGGAAGAAAGAAAAAAAAATCACCATCAAGAAAACATCCTCAATTCTTGGGTAAATTCGTAAGGTAAGGATAAACATTTGCTCTTCTATTGTTATTTTGATTTAATTTGAATCCAAATGGAGAAAACCAAAAATAAATAATCTAGGGTTCCTAAAACCCTTATGATTTTGAAAGACCAATTGATGAAATTAGAAGGTTGAGATGAGAAATGAACATTTTCATACTTATTTTATGCTATTTGTGAATGTTTTGTACTCTACAAAGTGAAATAATTATGTTGACCCTTGAAGCATTTGAAATGATTATATTAACCCTTGACATTGTGTGAAACATTGTGCCATAATGATAATGGTTAAATTCTGGCCCTAATAGACTTTATACGAAGGAAATTTCTAATGTGAGATATTGAATTGGTGCCTCGATATATGGACATAAAATTGAACAGTTTTGAAGATCTGAATTCTAGTTAATATTATACATTGAATTTGAATGAAATTGTATAACTTTTCATATGAAAGTTGTAGAGAGATAAGTTAGCTAACATTTAGCATTGGTCTTGTCTTAATTTGAGCTATAGAACTCTAGATATGAGAAAAATACCATTAAGAGGTCAAGCTGTTTGTAATAAGATAGTTTGCTTATCAGAATTAAAACTATTCTTAGACATAAAAGATAATAGAAATTGTTGTAACTTATCATATAAAAGTTGTACAGGAATGAGTTAACTAACATTTGGCACTGGTCTTGTATCAATTGGAGTTATATAACTCCAAAAATTGATAAAAAACCGTTGAAAGGTCAAACTGCTCGTAACAGGGCAGTTTCGCTGGTCAGGACTCCCACTAATATTATACATTTAATTTGATGAAAATTGGTGCATATTTTCATATAAAAGTTATAAATAAATGAAGTATCTAACGTTTTGAACTAGTCTTGTCTCAATTGAAGTTGTAGAAATCCAGAAATTGGTAAAACACTGTTGAAAGGTCAAATTGCTCATAACATGGCAGTTTTGTTGGTTAGAACTCCCACTAATATTAGTTATCAAAGATGAAAGAATTTGCCACAAATTTACGTATAAAGGTTGTAGATAAATGAATTGGCTAACTTTCAGCACTAGTCTTACCCCTATTGGAGTTATAGAACTCCATATAGGGTCAAAATACCGAGAGGAGGTCAGGCTGAAACTTACTATACAAATTTACTGTCTGACTTCTAGTTCGGGTTTGGATTTAGTATTGACAGATTATGATGCATGATCCTTCTTGAGGTTTTGAAAATATATGTTTCCTTTCTATTGACATAAATTTTTCTTTATTTGGAGTTATGAGACTTTGGTTCTGAGTCATAGGACATTGAATTTTGTTGACGCAAAACTGAGTCATAGGACACTGATTTTCATTAATAGAAACTAAGTCGTGCGAACACCTGCATGTTGATGTACCTAACCTTGAAAATATACTTGATATGTATTTGTATGTTATGATGAAAAAATGAACATGTATGGAAAGTACCATATGTGTAATGGATGAATATGAAGTTGCTATAACATTTGGCTTGAAGGAAACATGACCAAAGATTTCCTTATGATTAAGGAGGAGTGACTAGGATTGGATCCTCTGCTGGAGGAGGTCACGAGACAAGTGGAGTAGGTGCGTAGTTTTCCTTCCTTTTACACTTACACAATTTAATTCTTAAAAGGAATGCAATTACAAATATATATTATGCTCATTGTAAGTAAGGACTGGTATATTTATGAGATTAGCTTTGACTAATATCATCCGTGATAGGATAGCCGGGGAAATGAATTATGAGATTAGCCTAAGCTAATGGTGTTCGTGATAGGATTTGCCGGGAAAGTAAATATGAGATTAGCTTCGGCTAATGGCATCCGTGGAGGATTTGTTGGGAAATGAATTATAAGATTAGCCTCGGCTAATGGCAACCGCGTTGGGACTGTCGGGAATGATTAATAAGATTAACTTCAGCTAATGGCAATTGCATTAGCATTGTCGGAAAGTGATCAATAAGAGTAGTTATGGCTAACGGTGTCCATATTGGGATGCTTGTGAAAGATCAATAAGAATCAATCCGTAAAGGGTATCCATGTTTGAATGACCTAGGAAGATTTGATATGTATAATTGTCCAAAGTTGTCCATGTTAAACTATGCAATGTTGAAGACTTAGTGAACCCAATTAAACAAAGTTACTAGGTTCATGTAAGAAAATAAGAGTATTCAATTAAGAATGCGTAAATGATGTCTAATTGAGTTTTTAATGATTCTCAAGAATTTTATAGGTTGATTGTTAGAATTCCTAGGAAACTAATAGAAAACTTATGCTTTATTTGTATTCATTATATGATTATTTTTATTTCTATTATTAAATTAATTGTATGTTTATTAAGTAGTATTTGTAACAGGTCCATCTAATATCCAGGGAGCTCATTAGTTTTTAGGACTATACTTTACTAAGCTTATGTAAAAATTTAGCTCAAGCATAATAGTATTTGTTAGATTATGCAGTATGCTTTTGTGTAAACTTTGATGTATATAAAAATCTTAGCTCAGCATGTAGTATATTAATTATGTAAACTCTAATATAATATATGAACCAGAACTCCTTAGTTATCCTATAATTAATCCTTTTGAAACTTTTTAGAATACTTATATTATATTTTAAGTTCTCTCATTATATGTTAGTAACCCTTTTCCTTTCAGAATTTATAAATGATATGTAAGCTATGTTTATATTGATCTTGTTCATAGGGTATATATGTATAAATTATGTGGATAGATTGTTTGAGCTGTCAAGTATAGATGATGGAATTAAAGTTCGGAACTGTGGGGCCTTATTGTGAAGGATTAGGTTGTGTTTTTTTTCAGTTGGCTTTTGTGTTTGCGTGGAACAAACGCAGCAAGATGTTTGGTAACAAACCAAACTACATTTTATACTACGGGGCCACTAAAAAATTGAGTTTGAAGCACAGTTTTTGTGTAGCAGTTTTTACATATCTTTTTAACCAAGTTTCGTTAAACCCTGTTTGTTTTTGCGTTTCAAAAGTACTTTTAAAAAAATAAATTTTTTTCTTTGCTTCAAATTATTTTTTTTTGGTATTTTTAGATTATTTTGATACGCTGATATCAAAAATAATTTTTTAAAAAAATAAAGAAACACTATTTTAATGCATTTTCAAGTAAAGAACATTTTGAATAGCAACCGCAATCACACTCAAACACAACATCAAACATTTTATACATGTTTTTCGCTATACATAAGCTTCAGCCATAATTTTTACAAAACTCGTATGTAAATTCAACTAACCATAGTTAATCGTACTTTTTTAAAACTTACTTTTTTCAAACTATAATCACAAAAGTAACCTAAAGACAAGCACACTCTTAATATCAATGTTGTAGACTTATACTGTAAGATATTGACCTAGTATTAAAATACTTGCTTTTCATTGAAATCTCAAAAATTTCTACAAAATTTTCTCATTTAAAAAAAAATGTGTTTTATTTGACATACATATAGCCAAGTCTTTCAAAAAATAAAAATCATATTTTGTCTTAAAACAAAATATAAAAAATACATGGTATGATTTAATATTTTTTTATATACACAAAAATTGAAAAATTACCTATGCATATTATTTTAGATTTAATAATCATTTTATTGAATTCAATAGAACTTGGTCAATATTTCAAAAACCCTAATTTGTTTTTTTTTAGAATTAACGATCACCATTCTAATATGAATATTGGACCTATAAGTAGGTTGATATTTAAATACCAAGAGTTGATTAGCAAAATCTCAAAATTATTTTGGACATTCATCAATTTTATTTGGGAGTATTTTCACCATGACATATAAGTTGTGGAAAACTGTTTCGTCTTCTATGATAGGTGAACCTTATTAGGGTACCTACATGAATTGTTTCTTACAAGAATTTATTTGAGTATATGAGCCTATAATAAATTCAAAATACTAGATTTATTCACGAAGATAAATTTGTCTTAAGCCATGGACAAACCATCAGTTAGCAACCCATTAATACCTTTAAGCCACATTTAGACCATACAATTTAACTTATCTCAGGTAAAGTACATTAGTGGTGATAATAAATTTTCTTACCACAACCAGTCTCTTACCTTAAAATTTTCTATACCAGTCCACCTAGATCTCCAAGTGGCCCTGCAGCATTTTAACCAACATGATGATATATGTACACACTCCTTTACAGGCAAAAATGCAAAATCAAACAAAAAAAATTTAACTTATAACATACCTTTTTGGCAAGATTTCCAGTTCTTCTTGGAATTAAAAAGGAATTTTTTAAAATTATAAGAAATTAAAAAAGAAAAGGTGTTAAAGGGTCACTTAGGCAATGATGTCTATATTAAGGTTCCAAAAGGGTTTATTTGTGGTATCGATGGATGTAGGGTCGATGCTATTTGATAGTGAATGAATTTCATTATTAGCATCATCAATAAATGAAGATGAACAAGGAAAAATTCCATTTCATGAGAAGGTCAGAAACACTATAAATTAATGTATTTCACATTTATTCTAAAAACTATAGGTATTTGGTTGTTTAAGACAAGAAAAATAAGAGAAATCCCTTAAAAACATTGGATTAACAGAGTGATTTGGGTTTGGATTAATTAATGTTTGATTAAAGTTAGATTGGAAGGGAAATTGGTGTATAAAAGAGAGACAAAGTGAAAAAAAAATCATTTACCTCAATTTCATAAATAATATATATGATGGTACTTTAATTATTCTGTTCAATTTAAAAATTTGAATTGACCCGAACTATAGTTTCTAAATAAATGGAAGCATAGTAAAGAAAATAACTAAATTACAAATTAAATGAAGAGAGGAATTTTCGTATTCTTTTTTAGTTGTTAGTAATAATAATATATAGATATCACTCCAACTTTTTTAAAATGACTAATTTAGCCTCCTTTGACTTTTATTTTTGGATTTTAAATTTCATGACATTAAATATTCAAATTCTTTTCAAGAAAGTCTTATAATTGGAAAACCGTATACAAATACAATGCTATATAATGAAACTATTCTCTTAATTTTTAGGATTATGTTAATTTATGTTTCATTTTTATTTATTTCCCATGTTTTAGGAGATATTATTATTAGCCTTGCTAAATATGATACGAATTATAAAATTTTATTATCATTATAGAAAATTAATTATTTATATATCATATTACATGTAACATTATTTATCTAGTCCATATCATGAATTTTGAAATTTATGTTTTCTTTAAGATAAAAAATTTCACAAATAGCTTGTAAAAGTATTTATTAGGATTGTATGATAAAAAGAGAGACTACTTTGGTAATGACAGAAAAGAAACAATAATATTCTCGAAAAGTAATAAATAGTTGAATTTATGACAAAAAGAGAGACTAGATTTTTTTATATATATAGAAAATGACCGAAAATAACAAATAAGTATCTTGGTATGTTTTAGATTGGACTAGATAATTTATTTTATTTTATTTTTAATAGACAATAAATGAGATCTGGTCAATTTAGAGTCTAAACTAGTTCGAGTTTAAAAAAATCAAAGAAATGATTAATCCAACCTAACATTGTAAAAAAACAAGTTTTTTTTATTTTATTTTTTTTTGACATGTTTTTTAAAATATTTTTTTTAAAAAACTACAAATTAATATTTATTTATATTATTTTTTAATGATTTTCAATTAAAAAAACAATAAAAAATATTATTTTAATATATTTTTAATTAAAAAATATTTTTTAAAAACTTTGTCCACTGTATTATCTAACACACACTTGAAAACCTGGAAATTGCTGCATTTAAAAAAAAATAACTTCTTTTTGTTTTTTAATCAAGTATAACGCAAGAATCCAACTATAAATCTCACCGATCTAATGACCTATACATATGTTCTTACCTGTATTTTTCAGAAGATTCTAAACTTTTTACTAAATGATGTGGTGTTTTTTTATTAGATATTTCATTCTAATAATTATGAATGCAATAAATTTCATACTCTATTATTTAATAACTTGCCCTATCAGAAATACCATCATTTAATAATAGGAATTTTGTAAAAAGTTTTAATACCTTTAACATTTTTTAATTAATTTAAATACTCAAACAAAAAAAAATATTAACAAATACCTAAAAAGATTCAGTGATTCATTACCAATCAAGATACAAAACATTATGGATATTCGTGGGTAATTAAACATTTTTTAAGCACTAAGAAATAATTTTATTATTATTATTATTATATCACCAAGGAGATTTTTGGCGTTCTTAATTTTTATGAACAGTAAATTGAAGAAATTACCTTTTTAATTTTTATGAGCTGTAAATTGGAGAAATTACTTTAAAAAAAAAACAATAACTTAGCATGCAGATGTATTTTTGTATTTTTATTTTATTTTTTAGGTATAATTTATTTGACAGAGAAGCAATTAAGTTTGGTTGGTTAACTCAGATATTATTTTTAAAATTATCATATTCTTATTTAATTTATTAAAAGTTAATTTTTAAATTTTTATCTAATATTTTTTTATACCATATTATCTCATTTTTATGTGATCATGAAGTTTAAGGGTGCACCTAGTTTGACTAGGGATTTTAAAAAAAAAAAATTTGAAGTAAATTAAGGATTTTTTAATTAAATTATTTTTTTAATATTGAGTTGTTTTATAATTCAAGTAAACTTAAAATATGTTTTTTTTATTAATTATTTTTATTAATATATTTTTTAAATCATATTATTTAAATTATCAATTACACTAATAATTGGATTCTCATATTATTATTTTTTCCTTAGCATTTTTCGTGAGAAAAATTTTGCCCCCCTCGGTGGATCACAGGGCACAAATCTAGTAACTACCTCAAGCTCAACGACAAATCAGCCAAGCCAATCTTCCAAAACTAAGCTCAGGAGTCGGTTCATTGAGCTCCTGCTCCAGCACCAGCACACCTCACCATTCATATAAAGATTGTCCCATAGCTCCTCTAACTTGAGCTCTCTTCTCTACATGATTGTTCCTGATAGATACCAACCACAACACCTCACAAACATTAGCAAGAATCACAGAAAGACCAGACTTGCAATCACATCAGAACTTCCTAACAAAAATGGCTGGAGTTTCAGCTCTCCCTGCAAAGATTTTGCTATCAAAGCGTGTTCAGGAAATGGTCCTCAACGATGAAGAACCACAAAAGCCGTACATCAGTAGAAATGATAGCACTATTGAAGTAATTCCCAGTCCCCCATCTGATCTGATTCCGATCATAGACCTCAGCCTCCTCTCTTCTTCAGAGCCATGCTCTGCACAAGAACTGCAGCGGCTTAGATCAGCTCTTTGTTCATGGGGCTGCTTTCAGGTATGAACTTTATTTACCCTTAACGGAGACTGAGACTTGAAATGATAGCCCAGAATACAGAACATACCACCCATTAGAACTCTAAAGCCAGTCTCAAGCATGTTCTTACCAAAAGATCAAGAGATGTGTAGGCAAGTTGCATTAGAAGCATGAATATTCAACAGCAGATCCAGAATCATTATCTATGCCCTAACTATATACCCAGAACCTGACAAAAAAAGAAGGAAAAAGCTACCTCTTTTGCTTTTTGTTGAGTTGACTTCGTTTTTGTGCTCCATGCTATGTTGTTAAAACTACCTGTGGATTTCAGGCAACAGGTCACGGTATTCCAAAATCATTTTTTGATAAGATTCGCCAAGTAGCAAGGGATTTCTTCGAGCAGCCAATGGAGGAGAAGAAAAAGCATGCTAAAGGAGTGGAAGAGTTTGAAGGATATGGAGCTGATCCTGTCCCAGCAGAAGGACAGTCGCTTGACTGGTCTGATCGCTTGTTTCTTAACGTATACCCAGAAGATCGAAGGAAGCATGAGTTTTGGCCGGAGAATCCAAAATCATTCAGGTCTGCAGCATGCTCTTTGTATACATCGACTGCTAGAACATATCAAAAATAGCTTTGGGCAGTTCAGATATATTATCAGAAAACCTGTATCCTCAATAAACTCCAGCAAGATATATGTGTGTGTGTGTATTCTCAATTCTAAACTGTGATTTTATTAATGCACAAAACATTCCACATGACAGAACAGTTAAAAAGTAAGATGTCCTGAACATATGTTTCATGTTATCTTCTTAATCATAAGTAGCAACAGTGATTCGGAAAGAATCTGATAGTTTTCTTGGGAAGAACTGGTCAAAGATCTTGATTATAGGAATCTTGACCAGTGCAGAACTGGAGGATTCAAAATGACTTGTTCCACAGAATTTCAAAGATTTTGCATTCAGATCAGAATTTTTGTGACTTCTAATATGCACACAACATATTCATTATTATGCAGAGAGGTTTTAGAAGAATACACTTCTAGGATGCAAATATTCACAGAGCTTGTTTCAAAAGCTATGGCAAAGTCATTGAACTTGGAAGCAGATTGCTTCCTGAATCAGTTTGGCAAACAAGCAACACTAAAAGCAAGGTTCAACTACTACTCACGGTGTCAGAGGCCTGATCTTGTTCTAGGTTTGAGAGCCCATGCAGATGGATCAGGGTACACCATTATCTTGCAAGACGATGTAGAAGGTCTTCAGGTCTTCAAAGATGAGCGATGGTTCACAGTTCCTGCAATTTCTGATGCTCTCCTAGTACTCATGGGTGATCAAATGGAGGTATGGTTGATGGTAATCTTTTATGTGATCTTAACAGGATAGGGACACATTGATACTACAGGTAAGCCCCCAGGAGAATTTATGTTTTGAAAATGCTGTCGCCAGAGCTTTTGTTTCACTCTTCTTGCTTGACCAATATAAGCAGCTTTTATGGTAGCCATCATTCTGTCACAACCAGTTGGAAAGGGGTGTTTCTAAGATTCAGGAACACATGGTGCTTGCCAAATGCTCTGTGCCTAAACATGCTGGATCTGGCAAAAACATCTTGACCAGTGCATTGACATAATTCACTTGGCTATAAATGTTAAGGAAAAAATGTATTACATAACAGGTGTCTCGAACATTATAAACTCTAACTAGCAATTTTGGTA
>Ga0325414_1003752_pt1 | contig 15839 bp, 10 predicted proteins | sample PopdelMetagenome_8_FD_206183 | JGI IMG/M metagenome (GOLD analysis project Ga0325414, IMG submission 206183) | Populus deltoides microbial communities from Bellville, Georgia, United States - Leaf-PdKOR-R3 | ecosystem: Host-associated > Plants > Phyllosphere > Phylloplane/Leaf | place: USA...
TATTTTATTTTATTTTTTCAATTTGATGGGATAGGATGACCACATAAAGTTGTGGAGGTCACACGATGAGACAAAAGTGACCTGATGTGCTGTATCGAACTGAAAAGAAATTAAATCCTTGCTTAAATTAATTTAATTGATTAAATTAAGGGATTTAAGGTCACAAACACACACACGACAAGGAGAGGACTTGGAGAAAAATAAAATCGGGTAGCCCATCAAATCCCAAGCAAGGAAAGGAACAGTGGCCTCCCCGCTACGGAAAACGATACTGTATATATATCCTTTTCGTTGAGGGTGACACAGCCTGAATCTAAAGCTACTTTCCACGAAATTAAAGGTTGCGAACAACATTACAGGACAGAAACTGATACCGATAACGATGAAGGTGCACTGCTTTATGACTTGTCGTAGATAAAAAAAAACCCGGCCCGTTTACACCACACACATCATGAATGAATGCATCATGTCAAGTTGGATTAATTTATTTTTATTTTTATTTTTAAAATTAAATAAAGTTTTATTTAAGTTTTAATGGGATTAAATTAAATAAAATTTGATTTAAATGGAACCGAATCATGGATGGATTATATTAAGTTGGATTAATTATTTTTTATTTTTTAAAAAAATTAAACTGAGTTTTATTTAAATTTTGATTGAATTTACTTTATCGTAAATTTATCCGTCAAGTTAAGACCTGTTTGAAATTATAATAGTGGTTGTAATTCAAAGTATTTTCGTTTAGACATACAGTAAAATAATTTTTTTTAATTTTTTTATTAGATCAGTATATCAAAACTATTTGAAAAAATAAAAAAATAATTTTTAATAATTTTATTTTTAAAATTTTAAAGAAACACGATTTTACTTATTCTTCTATATAAAACTCAGTTGAAATGGGACCGGTTTTACGAGAATGATGATGCAGTCATGTCAACGGTTAAAAGCAAAGCAAAGAAAGGAGAAAGGTACGTTTCCAAGTCGGCCATTCAACATGTGTCTGCTGAGACGTCAAATTGATAATAAGACAGTTCTTAATTCATAATTGTACTACTTGAAAGGAACATCCACTTTGACTTGGTCTCCTGCAAAAATAATGATTTATTTTAATTATATAATAATTAATCAAGGGATCTTGATTTCTGCTCTTTATAATCAAAGAAGGCCACCGATTCATACCTGATTTGCTCACTTCCTTCGTTTGCTTATGCTATTTAAAATATTTGTTTTCCAAAACAAATTATTAAATTAGTATTAAAATAAAAAAACTCTAAAAAAATATATTATTTTAATCAATTTCAAATTTAAAAATAAGCACCATAAACTACAATACCAAGAACAAAAACTTAAATAAAATAATATGGTGAAGCTACCAAATAAAAATAGGATTTTTTTTTAACTTATAGACGCATTAATTTCGATCTAGGATAGATAACTCGTGTGAGATATGATTATATGGAAATAATTAATAAAAAAAAAGGTCCTGAAATTATTATTATTATTATTATTAGATATTGGAGCTTGAAAAAGAGAATTGAAGTGTTATTGGATGAATTAAAGAGGAGTTTCTAGCTTTGATTCTCCCCATGGCACGATAAACATATGCAAACAAAACTATCATGTGCTTATCAGATAGATACTTTTTATTCCACTTAAATTCTAAGGTCCAAATTTATTATTCTCGTATAGTTAGTTGAGATATATACAAATTAGTTTAAATATTCATATTAATCTAAAAAAAATTATTACCTAAAATCTACCACCTATCTTGATATTGTAAAGGCCCTATCATTAAAAATGACGAAGATTTTTTTTTATTATTTTATTTTATTTATTATCTATTAAATAAAAATAAAAATAATTATATTTTATTTATCAAATTTTAAATATCCTGTCAAATATTTATTATTGGAGTATTATTTCAATATATATATATATATATATATATATAGGCGAGTTGGCATGGAAGAGGTCAAAGTGTCCTGTTAGAGAAGCTCTTCAGGACTCATGTCGCATTTGGCATAACCTATGTAAGCCCATGTGGTATTGTCTGTCTTGATTGGATGACGACAAAATAGAAATTGTCCATGTTTTTGGTGAAGCTTCCTTTGTTGTCATCTTGCCACCGACACTTGATTTGTGGGGTTGTAGTAGCTGGTAACTTTTGTAGAAAAAAGCCTTAAAACAGATAGGCCTAAAAAGGACTCAAAACATAGGAGTCTAAAAATATGGGCTCTAAACAGATGAGCCTAAAAAAGCCTGAAATACTTTTTTTTTAATGGCGTTTAATAGGTGGTAAGATACCAAAGCAGTCATCTTCATTATCATCTCCAAGAGAGATGGCAGGAGATATCGAGCCAGATGAGCTGGAATGGGATAAGACTGTTTTTGGATCTTGGCTTTGTATAATTCCTTGTACTATTTGTAGGTATTCTTCTTCAGTTTTAGCAGAGACAAGGAGAGCTGCCGTTTGAGCCTTTCGGGCTAGAAACTTTGACTGAGGATGATTAATGATGGGAGCAGTTTGATGTTTTTGTAACCATTCCGTAACAGCTAATTTGAAACTTTTGGACTCGGCTGCAAAGGAATACCACCATTTGATTTTGAATTTTCGAACAAGTACTGGATGACCGTTTTGTAGATTATAATCATAGAACCAAGAATATACCCACGGAACAAAAAAAAATTTGTACAAAAAATTAGAAGGGAAGAAAACTTCCTTTTAGTAGGGGCTGGTTGAAAATTATTTTTGAAATAGAGGTAACCATTTTCAACTAGAGGATGTTCCTTGAGGTAGTCGACATGACAACCATAATAGTCCCACCATTGGAGGAACCAAAGGGGGAGGTTTGTAGTATTCATGGTATTATAGAAGTAGAAAAGCCAAGAATGGCTGTGGTTTACACAGTTCAACATTGGGTTGACACCATATCTAAATCACCAGAATTACTCCTGGCATTACAAAAAGTATCCCAACAGGCCTCTAACGACTCCGCATCTCCAACAGGTAGTATTTCTAAGCCCCTTTCAAAACCCCAAGGAGGTTTTTCTACTTCAAAACCCCTCCTTTCTTTACAACAAACTAGTTTTCCAAAGACAAAATCCAAATATATTTTCAAAACTACTTTCCAAAATATTTTGACTATGGAAGAAGGATTCTATCATGAAGATCCTTCCATTGCTGCTTCAAAGATTTTCCCTCCAAATTGGTACTACAAACCCTGGAATATAGCCAAACCACAATCCTAATATGCCACCATCCTTGAGATTACAAATTCCGTCAAGTTCAAACACTTCAAAATACACTCTGATCACACTGAACCCGCATATTCCACATGCATCATTCATAAAGTCATCCACCCTACAGAGTGGGGACAACCCTTACATCAACCTGTCTCTTTCCCCATACACTTCCGTACAAATCCTCAGGACTTTAATACTACATATACATATTGGGATTACCAACAAGCATGGTTCAATGCCTTTCTCCTACAAAAATTACTGTAACATAAAAGATTAAAAGATAAACAATACTAGCTTATACATATTGGGATTACCAACAAGCATGGTTCAATGCCTGTTATCTGTTTTATCAGTACATCATCAATATAAACAATACTAGCTTTTAGTCTATAGGTATGCAACTGGATGGTGTAAGTCCCGTTTGAGTTTTAGGACAATAAATCCATATAACCTGCAGCCTGTTTCCTAGTTTATCTTTCCTTTCTATGGATTCTATCTTTCGCAAGACTACTTCTATTTCAGCTTCTTCTACCTCTGAAACTTCTAAAAGTAAAAGAATAGTACATAGTGAAGAGATAACTATTGAAGACTTTACAAAAAACATTGATGACTGGAAAATTCAAAAAATTTCTCAAACTCAGATTTATCAAAAATCTAAATATGATATTTTTAAAATGGATTTTACTATCAAAATTGAAGAGCGAGATATTCAGCTCACCAAACCTTTTGAAACCATTCAACTCCTCTCTCAAAAATCCCTACAAAAACATCTAGCCCGAAACTACAAATATATTCATGTTGGCCTTGTCCAAGTCGGAATAAAACCCCTTACAAAAGAAGGCTTAAACACCTCCATTCTAGCTGTCCTCCGTGATGCTAGATTTCAAAACTTCCAAGACTTCCTCCTCAGTTCTATTGAATCTAGCCTCTGCAGTGGTCCGGTATCATTTGACTGTTATCTAAACATAACCATATCACTCAAAGAAAAAAATATCTTGCAAAGTATGCTTTTACAAATAAAAACCCACAATTATGACATGCTCGAAGGATTTATCCCCGTTGCTCTCATATTTAAAATCCATTACAAAGCCATATTCTCAGCCTTTGCCAGCAAACATAAATTCCAATCCCAAAAAGGCGAAACACTCCTACTATAAACAGATTTATCCTGCTCAAACATTGTTGTCCCAAAAGCAATCCAATGGAAAGACATATCCCTACCAGAAGATTGGATCCTTGAAGGTGCAGCACCACCAGAAATACCACCACCACCTCAACCCAATGTCCAAATTAAAAACATTACCCAATACACAGATGGAAAAGTTAGATTGTCTTTCCATCGACACTCTACAAGTTCCAGATTCTCAGAAGCCTCTTCCTCTTCCAGTACAATAGATCTGGGAAGAATTTTCAAAATCCCTTCTGTTATCAATATCCATTATCATGCAAACCCTCCTAGAAAATCCACGTCTGACATCCTTTCTACCAGTTTCCAAAATGCCGATTATACTACAAATATACCAAAACCAGTTTATACAGACCTTGAGCAACCATCTCCTCCAACTTCACCAACCTTTTCCGCCATTACTGAAAACATCCAAAATGAGTTGAATGTCTTGACTTCAGAAAAGAATTTTATCATACACAAATCTCTTCTCAAAAGAGACTTTTATAGTGATCATAATAAGGAAAAACGATCTTGGTTTTTTCAACACTTCCTCCAACAAAGAAATGATATTCAAAAACAATTTTATGCTTACATTGAGACTCATAACGTACAAATTTTATTCTTTGATTGGTTTGCATTGCATTATGCACCAGCACAACATATTACATATCCTTTTACATCCATTAAACATGCATGTCCTATTACAACCCGTTCCAAAACTCCTACATGGACCCTTACTAGTGGATCTACCGTTGAGTTTGATCATCCTCCTTTACGCAACATTCAACTTACCCATAAAGATCAACCAGTTGATGCAGCCCCATACAAGTTACCTGGTGAAGATACCCTCACAAATACCAAACACATCATCCAACAAAACAATTTTACAAATACCAATCTCCATACCATCAGTAAACAGCTTACCAAATTGGAAAAACAAATACAGAAAACCCTAGCCTAGTTCATAACTGATAAAAACCCAATCGACCTTAAGCTTAAAAACCCAGTATTTAAACCATATCGAGTTACTCAAACGAGCCAAGCATAAATTCAAGAAAATCAAACCGATTTTCTTAGAGCCATTAAAATACACCTATAAAACCTCGACCGGACAACCTCGACTGTCCCAGATACACCTCAACAAACCAACCCTTCATCCTCTACAAATTAAGTTAATACTCTCCAAAATAATCCCGTATCAACCTCTGATACAGAAACCTTCCAAGAACAACCTCTTCAATTAAACAGACTCACCTGGCAAACCCTCAAAACAAACATTGCTCTAGACATTTCCATATCTACTGAGCCAACTGTCATCAGCCAACATAAATATAATGCATCTTCTCTCTATGAATGGAACATAGACAACATGTCTGAATACAATATCCTAAACACCCTCCAACAAATGACCATGGCAGTTAATGCCTACAAAACCCAAACAGGCACCTCAGACAAAGCTATAGCTGAACTTCTTATTGCAGGCTTCTCTGGCCAGCTTAAAGGATGGTGGGATTACCATCTCACCGAAATAGATTACCTACATATTCTAAACTCTGTACAAACCTATGAAGACCAAACACCTATCATTGACCCCTTAGGAAACACCATCCAAGATGCCGTGTCCACCCTTATCCTTACCATCTCTTTGTATTTTGTTGGAGATCCTTCCCATTTAAAAGACAAAAATGCTGAACTTCTTTCCAACCTTCGGTGCAAGAAACTTAGTGACTTCTAGTGGTATAAAAATACCTTCCTCACTCGAGTTATGCTTCGAGAAGATTCAAACCAACCATTTTGGAAGGAAAAATTCCTTACATGATTACCAATCCTCTTAGGAGAAAAGGTCCGAAACAAAATCAAAGATACCTTTACAACCAAAACTATACCATATGATCAGCTTACATATGGTGAACTTGTCAACTTCACACAAAAAGAAGGCCTTAAGATCTGCCAGGATCTCAAACTCCAAAAACATCTAAAGTGGGAAATGAAACGAACCAGACAGGAACTTGGCAGTTTCTGTCACCAATTTGACCTCTCCATAAAAAAACCCTCCTGCAGTGGAACCTGCTCACAGCCCAAAAGATATTCGAAACACAAGCCCCCTTATAACCGATCGGCCCATAAATACCGACAACAATTTCATCCCAAACCAGATCAACCTTACTACAAAAAGCCCTACAAATTCAACAAAACCCACAAACCTTTCCAGTCAAAACCCCAACCAAAATTTGACCCCAAAAACATTACCTGTTACAAATGTAACCAGAAAGGACATACATCCCGTTTATGCAAGGTCAATACCAAACTTCATGAGCTCCAAATAGATGAAGATACCATCAACTAAATACAAAATCTTTATATTGAAGCCACAGATACTGACCATTCTCCTTTCGCCACCTCCGAAGAAGAATTTCAAATTGATGAAATAGCAACCACTAGTGCTACTTCAGATGCCTCTACAGACTATAAACAAGTTAACGTCCTAACCCAAGATCAAGAATTCATTCTTGAAGCTATCAAACGACTTGATGACCCTCATCTTCAAAAAACCTACTTGGATAGACTGTTGAAAAATTTTAACCAACCAGAGCACCCTCTATATAACCCTCCAAACCGCTCTCTACTACCTTCTACCAGCACCAATACATATGACCTTACAAAAATTCTTAACAAAAAGAAGTCCAAAACCACAGTCACCATTCCAAAACTACATTTTGAGATTAAAACCCTCAAATCCGAATTACAAACTTTGAAACAAGCCCAACAGAGAGACTCTGCCATATTACAACATCTCCTATCTAAAATTGAAAGTCAGTCTGACACTGAATCTGAGCGAGACGATCAAACCATTGAATCTCATGCATTACCCCATACACTTACAAATATTGAGCATATCCTAGATGATTTCCTAAATGTATTAACACAAATATCTTCAAAAAAATATTTGATTAAAATAACTCTTATTTTTTCAGACGATTTTAAACTTGACATTATCGCCTTATTTGACACAGGTGCAGATTTAAACTGCATTAAAGAAGGCGTAGTTCCCAAAGGACTTCTACAAAATACCTCTGAAAAACTCTCTGCTGCTAATAATTCAAAATTACATATTGCAGGAAAAACTCAGGCCTCCATTTTCAACATGGGCATCTCTCTTAAAACATTTTTTGTTGTTACAAAAGATATAAACCATACCATCATTCTTGGCACTCTATTTATTGACATGATCACTCCATATCAAGCGCATCATGATTGTATTACTACCAAAATTAATGGCATCAAACTTGTTTTCCCATTCCTAGAAAAATCTAAGACTAGAAATTTAAATTTAATTAAAGCATGTTCCATACATACATATCATATCAATACACTGATTCTTGGAAAACAATTCCATTTACATGATTTACAAAACCATGTTTCTTTTTGCCGTATTAACAAGCAATTACAAAACTCTGATTTACAAAAGAAAATCATAAATTTACAAGCTAAGATTGAACAACAAATTTGTTCAGATTTACCTAATGCTTTCTGGAAAAGAAAACAACACATTGTTGATCTTTCATATGAAGATAATTTTTCAGAAAAACTCATACCTACAAAAGCAAGACCTATACAAATGAATGCTGATTTAGAACAGCATTGCAAACTTGAAATCCATGGTCTCGAGTCTAAAGGTCTTATCAAAAAGTCCCGATCACCATGGTCGTGTGTAGCTTTTTATGTAAATAAAAATTCTGAAATTGAAAGAGGCACACCAAGACTTGTTACAAACCCTTAAATTCTGCTTTAAAATGGATCAGATACCCAATCCCCAACAAAAAAGATTTGTTACAAAAATTACACTCTGCCTTCATATTTTCTAAATTTGATATGAAATCCGGATTTTGGCAAATCCAGATTGATCCCAAAGATAGATACAAAACTACTTTTACAGTTTCTTTTGGTCAATACGAATGGAATGTCATGCCTTTTGGTTAAAAAAATGCCCCATTAGAGTTCCAACGCATCATGAATGACATTTTCAATGCATATTCAAAATTTTGTATTGTTTATATTAATGATGTACTTATTTTTTCACAATCCATCGATCAATATTTCAAATATCTACATATATTCTTTCATACTGCAAAACAGAATGGTTTAGTTGTTTCTAAAACAAAAATTTCTCTTTTCCAAACAGGTGTCTGTTTCTTAAGCCATTATATATGCCAAGGTACAATCACCCCAATAGAAAGGTCTTTAACCTTTACAAGCAAATTTCCTGATAAAATTACTGATAAAACCCAATTGCAGAGGTTCTTAGATAGTTTAAATTATGTTCTGGACTACTATCCCAATATTAGTCGTTTAGCCAAACCTTTGCATGACAGGTTAAAAACCAACCCCACTCCTTGGTCTGACCTCCATACCGATTTAGTCAAACAGATTAAGAAACAGGTTCAAACCATTCCCCTCCTCCATTTAGCCAATCTATCAGCTCCTAAGATAGTTGAGACCGATGCCTCTGACATAGGATATGGTGGGATTCTTAAACAAGTACAAGGAAACAAAGAACAAATACTCCAGTATACATCTGCCCATTGGAATGATTGTCAAAAAAATTACTCTACTATAAAAAAGGAGATCCTTTCAATTGTTCTTCGTATTACAAAATTCCAAAGCGATTTATTAAATAAAAAATTTCTTTTACGTGTTGACTGTAAATCTGCAAAAGAAGTTTTACAAAAAGATGTCCAAAATCTTGCTTCAAAACAGATTTTTGCCTGATGGCAAGCTATTTTAAGCATTTTTTATTTTGATATTATCTACATTAAAGGAGATTCAAATTCTATCCCTGATTTCCTAACCCGAGAATTCCTCCAAAACAGGTCCTGATGCCTCCTAAAGCGAGGACTAAAGACAAGGGGAAAGCACCCCAAACCCAGCCTATAAAACCAGAAAGCCCTAAGCCTTCTTCAAAACTCATATCTTCCGCCATCCAAGTTGCCAAACCTGTCAAGTCATGGTATGAGGCAGTTATTGAAGAAGAAGAACCTACAAAACCATCAGAGGTCCAACCCAACACAGTTCAACATTGGGTTGACACCATATCTAAATCACCAGAATTACTCCTGGCATTACAAAAAGTATCCCAACAGGCCTCTAACGACTCCGCTTCTCCAACAGGTAGTATTTCTAAGCCCCTTTCAAAACCCCAAGGAGGTTTTTCTACTTCAAAACCCCTCCTTTCTTTACAACAAACTAGTTTTCCAAAGACAAAATCCAAATATATTTTCAAAACTACTTTCCAAAATATTTTGATTATGGAAGAAGGATTCTATCATGAAGATCCTTCCATTGCTGCTTCAAAGATTTTCCCTCCAAATTGGTACTACAAACCCTGGAATATAGCCAAACCACAATCCTACTATTCCACCATCCTTGAGATTACAAATTCCATCAAGTTCAAACACTTCAAAATACACTCTGATCACACTGAACCCGCATATTCCACATGCATCATTCATAAAGTCATCCACCCTACAAAGTGGGGACAACCCTTACATCAACCTGTCTCTTTCCCCATGCACTTCCGTACAAATCCTCAGGACTTTAATACTACATATACATATTGGGATTACCAACAAGCATGGTTCAATGCCTTTCTCCTACAAAATCAAAACCATAGCCATTCTTGGCTTTTCTACTTCCATAATACCATGAATACTACAAACCTCCCCCTTTGGTTCCTCTAATGATGGGACTATTATGGTTGTCATGTCGACTACCTCAAGGAACATCCTCTAGTTGAAAATGGTTACCTCCATTTCAAAAATAATTTTCAACCAGCCCCTGCTTAAAGGAAGTTTTCTTCCCTTCTAATTTTTTGTACAAAATTTTTTGTTCCGTGGGTATGTTCTTGGTTCTATGATTATAATCTACAAAACGACCATCCAGTACTTGTTCAAAAATTCAAAATCAAATGGTGGGATTCCTTTGTAGTCGAGTCCAAAGTTCCAAATTAGCTGTTACGAAATGGTTACAAAAACATCAAACTGCTCCCATCATTGATCATCATCCTCAGTCAAAGTTTCTAGCCCGAAAGGCTCAAATGACAGCTCTCCTTGCCTCTACTAGAACTGAAGAAGAATACCTACAAATAGTACAAGGAATTATACAAAGCCAAGATCCAAAAACAGTCTTATCCCACTCCAGCTCATCTGGCTCGATATCTCCTGCCATCTCCCTTGGAGATGATAATGAAGATGACTGCTTTGGTATCTTACCACCAATCAAACGCCATTAAAAAAAAAGTATTTCAGGCTTTTTTAGGCTCATCTGTTTAGAGCCCATATTTTTAGACTCCTATGTTTGAGTCCTTTTTAGGCCTATCTGTTTTAAGGCCTTTTTCTACAAAAGTTACTAGCTACTACAACCCCACAAATCAAGTGTCGGTGGCAAGATGACAACAAAGGAAGCTTCACCAAAAACATGGACAATTTCCATTTTGTCGTCATCCAATCAAGGCAGACAATACCACATGGGCTTACATAGGTTCTGCCAAATGCCACATGGGTCCTGAAGAGCTTCTCTAACAGGACGCTTTGGCCTCTTCCATGCCAACTAGCCTATAAAAGGCCACTCCAAAATCCTTAGAAGGCAGAACACATTTTTTCCGAAAAGAAAATTTTAGTCTCCCTGTAACCCATACCTGTAACCTATCTCCATTGTCCTTTGTAACCAATTCTTCCATATCTCCTGTATTGATTTACATTACAAATTTAAGTAAGAATATATTTTGATTATTTCCTGTTATTTACATGTTTTATGTACACTTAAGTATGCTCTGTGTTTGATCAAGGATCCTGACAATGTTGGTCTTGCCTTGTTCATTCGCATCAGAAATCTAGTTAAAATTATTTCATTATTCTCTTAAAATCAGTATATAGGCTGGAAACCTGTGACCCGATCTTTTAGATCATTCTCAGGTATAACAATGCCACGTACTGAATCTGTTTATCTGTTTATCTTTTAGGCTTTTATGGTATCAGAGTTAGTATTTTATTCATTATTCACCTATTAAAATAACTATTAACAAAAACTCACCCCTACAGATTGAATGATTCAAATTAAATTGCCATCTTTAACAATAAGACTTATGTAGTATATCCCTTCTCGGCTAGCTAGCTCCAATGTCTGAAATGTTAATAAATATCCCTGGTAGTTAATTAGCATGTGATTTTACTTATATAAAATATATTTATTATTAATAAAAGTTTTTTTATTTTTAATATTTATTTATACTTGATTAATGAATTTGATGTTTAATTAATGAATCTAGAGTAAAGATAAAGTCTATGCGAAAAAAAATGCTTTGCAAAAGAGATTATAAAGTTATTATAATTTTGATATTTCTATTGCATCAAAACTGTCGCACGTGGGTGAGCGGTGTCGAAGGTTAAGGAGTCACCACCTAGTTGTTTGGTTTAGGATTACTAGGAAATTCTAGGGTAAGAGACTAGTTGTAGTTAGACAAGATATTAGCATCACTGACGCACCTTACTTAAGGTAAGCTCCATTATGTAGTGTTCATAAGATTGGAAGGTTTTGATGCGTTCCTAACTGGTGGTTTGTTTATAGTTCAAGATAAAGATTTACTCTTAAAAATAAATCTGGTATTTCAAATTTATTATGAGCTTGTATGCCTAGATAAATTCTTATGGAAATGGTCCATGTAAGTGCTCTGATAGGGTTCACCTATCCTGAAAGACGAAGGGGTTTTCCACACTTTGTATATTGTAGTGAAAAATACTCCCAATTAAAATTGCTGAATATCTAAAAATAATTTTGAAAATTTTCTAGTCAACTCCTAGTATTTGAATACCAGCCTACTTATAGGTCCAACATTTATATCAGGGTGTTGAACATTAATTTTCATGAATTAAAATATTTACAGTTATTGAGATATTAGCCAAATCCTTAAGGAATGTTACAAAATTGTTGTAAATTCCAAAAAAAAATGCAAAGGAAAATCCGCACAAGTATTTTCTAAAACAATACTAATTTTTTTAAATAAAAATGCAATTTTTTTTATAAGAACTAGGTCGTATGCAATAAACAAAAATTATTTTTACTATTTTTAAAGTTTTTTATTTTTTATTTTTTTTAATGCTGTATTTGGCAAAAACCATTTTTTCTTCCTTAGAAGACTGCCAAAACAGGCCTAAGAGTGTGTTTGCCTAACATCTCCTTAGGTAAAACATCCTTTTATTAAAAAGTGGCAAACCAAACAAAACCTTAAATATCTGACTTGATTTTAACTCGACTAGATTGACTTGAAACAAACCAAAAACAAAGACCAACACCAAAAATAGATTAAACATAAAAAAACATAAAAACTCAAAATTTCTTAGACAAAACTGATCAAACATAACGAAAATAAAGAACACGAAGAACATTCAAATCCGAATCCAACAATATGAAACCCAACCCAGACTAGATTTCAAACAAACAAAGGCATGATTTTATTTGTAAACATTCATAGATCAAGATCAAGCATCACAACCCATCAATAATCACTAAAAGCCAGGATTTGATCAAAATAGGTTTAGGTTTAAAACGAAAACTTTAGGATTAAAACCTCTAAAAACTTGTTAATGATGCAAATAAATCCTAGATTATTGACTAACCAAGTTGCCTAGATGGTTTACTGCAAACAAATGGACCAAAACTGGTCTAAATCATAGTGCTAAGACAATGTTCTTTCCAAGAACACGAAGAACATTGCCCAGTAAATACCCAGAATTAAAGAACAAGCTGCCAAACCTAGAAAATAGACTTTTACATGTATTAAGTTCCATTTTCCAAAACTACCAAATTTAATCAACAAGCATGCTTAACTAATATGAGGTTCAAAACTGACACTTTAACATTTTATAGGACTAAAACAAAACTTAGGAGTCTAGAACAATGCATTAACAAACTAGAAAAACATTAAATAATTTGTTGCCATGTTTGGCAAATTTTATTCAAACAACATGTAAGCTTAACATACTAGGACACCAATCTTCACATCAATATATTCAAAAAAACATTCATTACATAGTAATCAAAGGGTTTTGAATCCAGTAGGCCTCATGGACTCCACTTTCAAAGTTTGCAAAAGTATACCTTTCAAGCTTGAAATCTTCAGTAGGAGTAGATTTCTACTGTTGATTTTTGTTCTTCTTGTCTCTAAACCTAACAAGGCCAAACCTTTGAACCTTTTCTAAGCTCTTGAACTCAGTATTCAATCTTTTAAACCTTAACCAAATTTCTTCCCTCTCTTCTCTTTTCGCCCCCCTTTTCTGTTAGATTACCTCTCCCTTTATAGGCTGATTCAGAGCTTCTAGATGAGTTTGTTAGGATTTTAACAAACCAAAACTAGGCTGGTTTTATTACATGATAAATGGTTTTGGATTTAGGTAGTTTTGATCAAACTTGGAGGTCAAAGTGAAATGTCTTAGCTATTTGATCTTGAGAGAAGTTTTCTCAGCCTTTGATAAGAATCCTCTAAGAATTTTTAAGTGTGAACACATCAAAAAATTCGGTGGTTTTGTGCAAGTGAGTACCTCAATCAATGTTGATTGGGTTACCCATTTTCAAGGCTTCGTCAAAGCAATTCTAACATCATCGTCGTTGAAGACCACCTAAGATTGGTAGAGGGGGTACGTATCTTTTGTTTGGATCCAACCTTATTTAATTTAAAGGTCTGTAGCTCCACATTCACTCACTTGAAGGTACCAACTTGATCAACCTAGAATCTAAAAATTGAATGATGATTGATTAGGGACAAGATTTTGAGGAGTTCTATGGAAAAATTGAGATGTAAATGTTTAATTTCATGAAAATGAAGTTGTAAAAGGGATGTTCCTCTTCCATTTGTAAAAACAACGCATGCAAGTTGAAGGTCTAGAACTCCACAACGAGCTTTTGGAAGGTGCCAACCTGATCATCACGAATTGCTAAAAAAAAAGGATTAACACAAGCTGAACGGCGCGTCATTTGAGTTAAATCCCTAGAAATTAGGTTTTTTAATTTTAGATATGATAGATTTCATTTTAGTCATTGTTCTTCTAATTGCTTTTAATTGCATCCTTAATTGCCTTCTAAACTTTTAATTTCATATAATTTCACCACTGCCAAACTCAATCATTAGACCCAAAGTTTAGCGCAATTTTGATCTTGATCCTTGATTTCTGATTTGTGCATTTGGACTCTTAATTGACTATTAAACTTTCAATTTTCTTCAACCTAAGCCCTGATTTTGTCAATTTCAACAATTGAAGTCTTGTGCCTTATAAGATTTGGTCATTGGTTTTGAATTTCTTCAATTAAACCTTTAATTGGCCATCAGACTTTAATTTTTTTTACAATTAAGCTCCTGATTTAACCAATTAAACTTTTCAAAGTCTAATTTTAGTCCCTAAACTTCAATTTCTTCTAATTAATACCTAAATTGACTCTAAAAAATGATTTTTTCTTACAATTAAGTCCTTAATAAAATTAATTAAGCCTTCCAAAATCTTCATTAAGTCCTTACTCATCCAAATTTGTATTTCATTACCCCAAATACAAATATTTTCACTAATGGAGCCTTTTATCAATCAGAATCGGGTTGCCAATTTTATAAATCTTGTACATTCTAGTCCTCTAACTTTTCCACTTGGTACTTTAATCCTTCATCACCAACTTGAACAATCTTCTAGGCTTTCTTCATGTGTATCCTCTTGTATTTTTAGATTTTTTTTCTTGATTTTTTATGGGATAAAAAATTAGTAACAACAAATGCTTTCTCTTTAAAATGCTTACAAAGCAAAATCTTATCAAGGTTTTGCGTAGTGAGTTTGTAAGGAAAAAGTATTTGTTCTTTATGTGGGTGATCCACCCATCCAAAGATTTTGATTTTAAAATTCAAAAACTGGTATATTTTTACGAGCAACCTGCCCCGTTCTAATTCAAAAACTAATATATTTTCATGGGCAACTTGCCATTTTCAAATTTAAAAAAGAACTTTAGCAAGCATCCACGCTTCCCCTGAAATTGGTCTATTTTCACAGACAACCTGCCCATTTTGAAATTAAAAAACTGGTATATTTTCACAGGTGACCTGCTCTTTTCAAATTTCAAAAAGAAATTCAACAAGCGTCTATGTTTTCATAAAATTGATTTATTTTCACGAACGACCTGCCCATTTTAAAATCTAAAAATTGGTTTATTTACGGGTGACCTGTCCTCTTAAATTTCAAAAGAACTTCAGCAAGCGTCCATGCATCCCTAAAGTTAGTCTAATTTTACGGGCGACCTTCCTATTTTGAAATTAAAAAACAAGGATTTTTCATCAGAATTCTTCAAAACTTTCCTAAAATGGAATTCAAAACAAAATGCCCTCAAAGGATAAACTCTT
>Ga0325414_1003755_pt1 | contig 15836 bp, 4 predicted proteins | sample PopdelMetagenome_8_FD_206183 | JGI IMG/M metagenome (GOLD analysis project Ga0325414, IMG submission 206183) | Populus deltoides microbial communities from Bellville, Georgia, United States - Leaf-PdKOR-R3 | ecosystem: Host-associated > Plants > Phyllosphere > Phylloplane/Leaf | place: USA...
CTTAAGAGAATTTGTTCCATCTCTTAACAAATAGGTATTTGAAATTTGATTCATTTGTTTATTAAAAATAAAGAGGTTGGGTCTTTATCGGGTTGCAGCGGGTCCCGGGTTTGCAACCCCAGTTTTCATCTTCTTCAAACTCGGTCAGGGCCCCAGATCTCTTGGGTACCAAGTCAACCTGTTGAGCCGAACTGGGTCTAATAACTAAGCAACAAATAAATAATGAAGAAGTTTTTGTTAAATTACCAATTTAGCCATTACTTCTATTTATCTCTTTCTTGTAGTAATTTGTGTGTTGTGGCAATGTTCATAGTTTTAATTTTAAGTTTGTGTGTAGCATGCAATGTTATTTTTTTTAGATTGTGTGCAATGTTCTTCACTGAATGTATAGTGCATATCAAATTTTAATGCTAAAAGTTTTAACCTAAACTCGATCCATTTTCGAGGATTTTATTTTTTATTTTTGTTTTTGTAATTTTAATGTGAGATCTTTTATGTCAAACGAGGAAGACATGTGATAAACCCAAATTCAACGTGCCTAAAAAAATCTAAAGTGCCTTCTCCCTTTGGCACGACCAAATGAATGAATCTTCTTTATCGGGCTCAGCCAAAGAAATGACCATCATCCTTTGGACTCAGTTAAAGGAATGACCCAACTCTCTTGGGCTCGGTTAAGTGAATGACCCATATCCCTTGGACTTCGTTAAAAGAATGACCCTTCTTCTTTGGGTACAACAAAAAAAAAAAACCCAGCTTTCTTGGACTCAGCCAAGGAAAAAACTTAATATACTTAGGTTCAGTCATGTGCTGAGCCAAGACAACATGAGTCTAATAAATTATCAGACCCAATATAATTAAGTTCAGCCAAATGAAGAACCTCGTACATTTGGGTTCAGCAATGTGTTGAGTCTAAGGCAATATGGGTCTGACAAGTTGCCAAACTTAATATAATTGGATTCAGCCAAATAAAGGACCTTGTACATTTGAGTTCAACCATGTGTTGAGTCTAAGGCAATATGGGTCTGACAAGTTGTAATACACAATATAGTTAGGTTCAGCTAATTGAAAGACTCAATACACTAGGTTTAGAAATGTGCTAAGCCCAAGACAATATAGATCTGACAAGTTATCAAACCCAATATAGTTGAGTTCAGTTAAGGAACAATCCCAGCTCTATTGGGCACCACCAAAAGGAACATCCATATTCTTTGGACTAAGCTAATGAAAGGACCCAACTCTTTTGGACTCATTCAGGGGAAGGATCCACCTCCTTTAAACTTATCCAGAGGAAGGACCCACCTCTCATGGGCTCAACCAAGGGGAAGAGCTCAATTACTTTTTATATCCTACTCTCCCTACATCTATAGGTGTATAAAAATCTTTCAATTACCTACCATATTTATCTCTCATTAAATGCTATCAGGGCAAGATAACACTCCAACCTCTTCTCTCCATAAAAAAAAAAAAAACTCATGGGCTTTAAATACTATATAAATCCTTTAAGCTTTAAGTTCACAATCTCTTCACTTTCAATATTTGTTAGCATATATATTTCCAGAGTTTATCTTTATATAATGTCATTGCACTTTATCTCTCTAAAAAGATATATACTTAAGCATCTAGGAGTCCTCTCATTCACCAAAGAAGATCTTTTGCAGATATCTTCTACCAGTCTTCTTAGCTTATTAGACACCAACTATCATTTACATTGTCTATGGAGAATTGATCAAATTTCTAAAACCAAGTGATTAACAAATTATCGAACACATGAACCTTGTTTCTAAGCTATTTGGATTTTTTGAGACTTCATCAATGGCGTCGTCTGTGAGAACCTGGGGAAAAAGCCATTGATTTCGTACTAAAGCTTGCTTTTGACATTTCCAGGCCATTCCATGTGACACAACTAATACCTATCTGGGTCAGAACTCGAGACAAGTTTACTCATTGCCACAGACACTCCTGCCCAACCAGAGCTTCAACAACTCTTCAATCGGGGGGTAACTCCTTATTAAGGTAATTCTAGCCACTCAAGGTGAGATGAGAAAATTTGGGCTATGCTTTGCCAACTTTACAAATACAGTTAGAGCCTCGATATTTTGAAAAGCTTTCAACAAGTACAAATGAAATACTAGTTCAAACCGTAAAACATGTGCAACATCTTTGACAACTATCCAAGGGAAAGAGGAGAGTCTCCCCCACACCTGACACTTGCTTAAATGGAAATTTGCCATACCTAATGAGAATAAGAATGTAAGTTTTTTATATACAAATGACTTATTTAAAAATGACTATTTTCATTTTCTCTGGGTGATGCCTAAGGGTTGTTCAACAATACACCTTGGAATGGATGATCTGAAGCGTCCATGGTGCAATAACATAATTATCCTAAAAATGTGCAATTCTTCTAGGAATGGATTGACTTGGTTTCCCTAAAGGAAGTGGTCCCTTAAATTACCAATGAATGAATTTGGTCTCCCTAGGGCAATAGATCTGCTCTCCAAGGGATTAGTATGTGGTCTCCCTTAGGGCAATAATCTTATTTTTTCAGAGGATTGGTATGTGGTCTATCTAAGGGAAACAATCCCTCAAATTACTAAGGGATAGACTTGGTCTCCCTAAGAAAATATCTCCACTCTCCACGGGATTGATATGCGGTCTCCCTTAGCGCAATAACCCCACACTTTCTAAGTGATAAACTTGTTATCCCTAGTGCAATAATATAATTATCCTAGGAATACGTAATTTTTCTAGGAAGGGATTGACTTGGTCTCCCTATGTAAATAAACCCATATAAACCCTCGACTATAATAATCTCATCTTAATTTAGTAAAATAACATAAAATACAAAGGATGTGGAGAAATGATTAAATTGAACAAATTAATTGGATTAATAAAGAAGTTATTTAATGAGGGGTGAAATTAAAAACAATAATAAAAGAGTAAGGAGTTAGTAAAGAGAAAGACAAGTAGTGGGGGTCAATGGATTGATAAAAGGAATGGTGGGGTCAATGTGAAAATAGAAGTAAATATGGGGGGCAAGATGCAAATAAGAAAAGAATATAATTATAAATAACAAGAAATCTGTAGAAATCCCTATAGTAATGGCCGGCCAAGGAGAGGAAGAAAGAGGAGAAAAGAAAAATTAAGAGGAACCTTGTAAATTCATCTTTTGATTCCAAAGAAAAGTGAGAGTAAGTGAACTGAGAGTGTTTCACGTAAGATTTAGAAAGAAAACTTAGAAAAAAATTTACTAATGGGAAGGGAAAGGTTAGGAGAAGGAAGGAAAGAGAAGAGGAAAAAGAGGTTGTTCTCAATCTCTCGACTCATTGTTTTGTAATAAAAGGTAACAAGCTCTCTTATTAAGTCACTTGAATTTGTTTGTGTTTTCTTGAAAAATTGAGATTGTTGAATGGCTTACTATAGGTTTAAGAAGTTTGTTAAATAATGATAGGTGGATGAAATGATGGAAAAAAAAAATACATGGGAAACAAATTTATACTTGTTGAACTTAGAAATCAAAACTGGACAAGTTGTCTCTCAACTTCTCTGTTAAGATTTGGATCTTAAGATGACAAAATTTGAGATACTTGTCTTCATGAAAGTTGTAGACCTATGTTATAGAGTTCCAAAGAAACAAACCATGCATAAAACCAAGCTCTGTAGCTTTGGTTATACTCAAAATACTAAACAGTGTTCAGAAAGTAATAATTCAATTTTTTTTACAGTAACAGTCCAATGTTTGTTGATGAGCAATTTTGGCTATCTTGGGGGCAGAACTCAGTAATCCTTCCTTCATATAACTTTTAACCTCATGTCTTAGATTTCCAACGAGATCAAACTCGCTTAAAATGGAGTTATATAACTCCAGATATAGTTAAAAATCTAAGGAGAGGTCAGACAGTAACAATTCAATTTTTTAGACAGTAACAGTTCATTGATAAGCAATTTTGACTATCTTGGGGGCAGAACTGGGCTATCCTTCCTACATAGAATTTGTAGCCTCATGTCTTAACTTTCCAACGAGATCAATCTTGCTTAAAATGGAGTTTTATAACTCCAGATATAGTTAAAAATCTGAGGAGTGATTAGACAATAGCAGTTCAATTTGTTAGACAGTAACAGTCCAACGTTCCTTGAAAAGCAACTTTAACTAGCTTGGGGTAGAACTAGGTTATCCTTCCTATATAGAACTTGTAGCCTCGTATCTTAACTTTCCAACGAGATCAATCTCGCTTGAAATGAAGTTCTATAACTCCAAATATAGTTAAAAATCTAAGGAGATGTCAGACAATAACAATTCAATTTTTTAGACAGAAATAGTTGGACAGTAACAGTCCAATGTTCGTTGATGAGCAATTTTGACAGTCTTAGAGGCAGAACTGCGTTATCCTTCCTACATAAAACTTGTAGCCTCGTGTCTTAACTTTCCAACGAGATCAACCTCGCTTGAAATGGAGTTCTATAACTCCAGATATAGTTAAAAATCTGATAAGAGGTCTAACAGTAACAATTCAATTTTTTAGACAGTAATAGTTGGACAGTAACAGTTCAAACAGTTCAATGTTAATTGATGAGCAATTTTGACTGTTTTGGGGGTAGAACTGAGTTATTCTTCCTACATAGAACTTGTAGCCTCATGTCTTAGCTTTCCAACGAGATTAATCTCGCTTGAAATAGAGTTCTATAACTCCAGATATAGTTAAAAATCTGAGGAGAGGTCAGACAGTAACAGTTCAAATTTTAGAGAGTAACAGTTGGACAATCCGTTATGTTGAGCCGTCTAAAACTTGTAAATTGGTAACTTCTGTTTGGAATTGTTTTTTAATTACAAAATGTTGAATTATGAAGGTAGTATGTATATGTGTGTATGTATGGTCAAGACTTGAAATTTAAATTAGTGTAGATATTGGTATAGGTGAAATTGTGGAAAATAGATGAGAGCAGGGGACAACTAGCATAGCACAGTTTTCAGGTAGGTGTCCGATACTTTGATTTCTAATTTAAAGACTTGTGTAATTCTTTAACTTAGTCCCTGATAAGATGTAGTTTAAATTTTTGTATTTATATGTAGTGCTTGAATGATAAATGGATCAATGTCCTGGTTTGGAACTGATGCCCTGTGAATGGGCTGATAGTTGGACCAGTGTCCTAGTTTGGAACTGGTGCCCTGTGAATGGGCGATCAATAGAATTAGTTATTATTGGACAAGGTGGGTGTGTTGACAGATGGGAAACTATAGAAATTGATGAATAAAAGAATTAAAAAACAAATTGTTAGTGTAATGAAAAATATACTAGATTACCTTAATTAATTTAATTATGTTTATGCAAATTATTATGCAGGTTCATCTCAGCAGCATAACTCTTAGTTAATGCTTGGGTGTTCCCTCTGTATAGTCACTTAAGTTAATAGGAAGATGGAAGAATTTTCCCTTTGGGTTGTATATAATAATATTCCTAAATTGTATGTATAAATTTAAGTACTATTATTTTTGTAAAACTGTAAATAGTAAATTGAAATTTAAAATCTTTATTATGCTAACGTATGAATGCAATTACAATGGTTAATTAATGGTTACCTCTTAAATCCTAGGATTCTTCTCATTTTTATAACTTGATAATTGTGTGAATTTTATCTTAAAAGTCTATAGTTTGAGACTTGGAATGATTGGATTATATATGAACAATGAATACAGGATGTGTACAAATGATTTGTCGATAACTTGGGATCTTCCGGCATAGGGGAAACTCTGCTAAAATTTTGGTAGAAATTTCAATAAACTATGTATAAGTTTAATAAAGATAAAAAAAAAATTACCATGTTTCCTTTTTTAAGGTTGATGCATTAATTTCGGTACGGGGGATGTTACAACCCATCACACACAAGGGATGAACTTGCTCTTCCTAGTATAGTATCATAATTATCATAAAACTATGAAATTCTTCTAGAAAGGGATTGACTTGGTCTTTCTAGACCAATAGCCTCACCACCACTCACAAAGGATGGACTTGCACTACCTGATGTCGTTACACAATTATCTTAGGAATGTGCAATTCTTTTAGGAAGGGATGAACTTGGTCTCCCAGGGCAACACCCTCATATATAAGGGATGGATCAGAGATCCCCCTAATACAATAGCAACATCCTCCTCTGACCACTTTTTAGTGGGAGAGCTTTCATGCCTCATGTCATCGCCATCGAGGCCAATGCCTCACACTCTAAAAAAAAAAATGATGATGACCACTCTTTAAGGAGGGCTCTCATACCCCACTCAAATGTAACCACTCCCTTTAAAGAGGATTGATTTATTCCCTGTAAAGGCAATAGTCCTACACTCTCAAAAGGATTGATATGAGGTTTCCCTCATGCAATAGAACCACCCCATTTAGAGATTTCTAAGTACGAGCACCATCCTCCAATCAGAATTTCTTCAAAGGGAGTTGATTTCCTCTAATGAGTTTGGAGATAGGAGTTACTCAAATGGAATGAGTTCTTCTTCCTCCATTAGGTGCCTTAAACTTAATAAGTTTCTCCAATGGGTTCCTTCAGCCAATTAGAAACTTTTCTAAGTATAAGTCAACCCTTTATGATTCCCCTTTACATACTTTATAATTTCTTCAAACATGGTGCATGCCCCCTACACACGGGTTCTCTAGTGTATTACCTGGGGTTTCTACCCCTCTTCTCATATAAAGAGACTAAGAAAAACTCATTATAGCGAGCAATTTTACAAGTCTTTGTATATAAATATCACAAAAAACTCATTATAGCGAGCAATTTTACAAGTCTTTGTACATAAATATCACAAAAACTTGGAGGGTTTCAAATAAACCCAAATTTAACGGGCCTAAAAAATTATGAAGACCCTTCTTCCTTGGGCTTAACCAATGGAATGACCCTCCTTCCTTGGGCATGATCAAGATATTGACCCTTTTCTCTTCTCAGCCAAGGGAATGACCTATCTTATTTGGGCATAACCAAGAGAATGACCCTTCTTTATTGGGCACAACCAATGTAATAACTCTTCTCTCTTGGGCACAACCAAGTGAATAGCCCTCCTCTTTTGGGCTTGGCCAAGGGAATAACCCTTTTCTTTTGGGCATAGTTAAGGAAAAGGACCCACCTTTCTTAGGCTCAGCCGAAGAAACGATCCAATACACTTAGGTTCAGCCATGTGCTGAGCTCAAAGCAACATAGGTATTACAAGTTACCAAACCCAATATAGTTGAGTTTAGCCAATGGAAGGACCCAATACACTTGGGTTCGGCCATGTGCTGAGCCTAAGGCAACATAGGTCTGACAAGTTTTTGGACCCAATATAGTTGTGTTCAGTTAATGAACAGACTCGGCTCTTTTAGGCACGACCGGTAAACAAATCCAACACATGACCAGGCTATGGAGATACAGTCACGGGCTTGCTAATGAGCTGGCACTGAACTATCTTGGGCATGACCAAGGAAAGCATCCACCTCCCTTGGGCTAAGCCAAGGGAAGGATCCAACTCCCTTGGACTCATCCAAGGGAAAGACCTACCTCTATTGGGCTCAACCAAGGGAAGGACTCTTTGGGCCCAGCCTAGGAGAAGAGCTCAGCTACTTTTTGTATCCTAGCCTCCCTACACTCATAGATATATAAAAATCTCCTAATAATCTACCATATTTATCTCTAATTAAATGTTATCAAGGTAAGATGACACTCCAGCTCTTTTTCTCCACAAAATAACAAAACTTATGGGCTATAAATACCCTATGAATCCCTCAAACTCCAAGTTCACAATCTCTTTGCTCATAATATTTGTTAGCATACATATTTTTAGAGTTTCTTTCTCTAAAACATCACTACACTTTTTCTCTCTAAAAAAATATTTATTTAAACATCGGAGAATCCCTGCATTCACTAAAGAGAATCTTTTGCAAGTACTTTCTACTAGCCATCTTGGTTTACCTTACATCACCTATCAACTATCTTGACTAAGAAAAATGAATCAGATCATCAAAAGGAAGTGATTAGCCAATTATCCAATACAGAACACTTGTTTCTAAACTACTTAATTTTTTGGGGACATCATCAACATGTCATTATATTATATAGGTTTTTCTTTAGGTGTGATTATATAATTTAGCCATCAAAAGGGTGAAGTCGAAGATGTCACCAATTTGAACAAGAATGTCCAAACTAGATATTAAAATAAATCCAATAAGGTTGAGTAGATGAAGTCATTCGCCCAGACTTGACTTAAAAATACTACTGTGTAGTAATCTACTTGAATTTATTGTGCCAGCTCGAGCTAATTTCCTTGGATTATTATCTATAACCTATTGTACGTAGTCGCCTATATATTACCATTTATATCAATTAATTATGGGATTGTCATTCTATATTTTTAATTAAAGTTAGGATGATAATGTATCAGATTGAAATAAGATTTTATTCCATTTATTTTTATTTATTTTAAATATTTATGACTTTATTTTCTCTTTCAATCTGACTAGATCAAGATATAAATGAGTATTCGATTCGATCATGATTTTTTAAATTTAGTTAAAATAATAAAATATAAAATTAAAAACAAACTACATCTTCATTTGGGAATTATAAAATCATAAAATGAGTATTCAATTCGAATTTTTTAAATTTATTTAAAATAATAAAATATAAACTTAAAAACAAACTACGTCTTTATAAAACCATATAAAATAGAATCTAAACTATATATCTATATATAAAATCAATAAAAACTATTCATAGATAATAAAATATAAATTAGTGCAGACATAAATGATTATTCAATTCGATCATGATTTTTTAAATTTATTTAAATAATAAAATATAAACTTAAAAACAAACTAGCTACATCTTCATTTTGGGAATTATAAAATCATAAAATGGAATCTAAACTATATATCTATATATAAAATCAATAAAAACTATTCATAGATAATAAAATATAAATTAGTGCATTATATTAAAAAAATCTATAAAAAAATTAAGAGACTAGATGGAGAACGGGTCAGAAGAAACCTTAACTCGCCTCATCATTATCATCATTTTCTATCTTTGATAAAATTGAATCAAATTTTTTATATTTTTAATTTAATTATGATTAAACTAGATGATTATACAATCCCATCAGATCAGATGATGCCGGATCATATTACACGAGTAGGATCAATTTATAATCTCTAAATGACAAGCATTGCGTGCCACTGATGCCAGAAGGCTCATAGTTCTATATTATTCATGGATGTCTCGGACTTGAACGAGCCACTGCATTAAAATATAAAAGATGTTCTGCACATTAACAAATATTTCCTCATATTTTAAGCCCAGCGGTGCCGAACAGTTGTTTCTTTCTAGGGGAACTGATTAAACTTTCGTGAAATTTGGGTTTTATAAATTAAGTTCACATGCATTGAGATATTTTGCCGGCAGGTCGCTTATTCATCATTTAAGCCATGTGGTTACTTATATGATGGTCACTGGAGACTTATATGACTGTTAACTTCAGAACCCGTGAGATTAGTCGAAATGTGCATAAACTGAACCAAACACCCACAATAAATTTAAAAAAAGAAAAAAACACTCCCGCCGAATCTTGGATTCCAACACAGATGCTCTTTTTTTTAATTAAATGGGTTTTCCCTAATCACCTCAATGAGTCGAAGCATACTTTTTATTAATAGATGCATTCGAGGCATTCGAGGAGAAAAAAAGGGCGTCTGAAAAGTTTTCTTTGTCTCGAAGTTGGATTGATTTTTGGTCGATTATCTCCAACATTATGCAGTAAATGATTCGAAGAAAAACTTTAATTTATGATAGGCGTTGGCAACCTCGATCAAACAATGATTTGCAGTATTATCATTACAATAATCTATCAACAACTCCTATCATTCTTCTTTTTCTTTAATTTGCTCCCTCACCTCACTTCACTTTGCTGCTGCTGCTGCTATCTTCTTCTTTTTTTTAATAGAATAATAATTATTTTTTAAAATAATTTTTATTTAATAATATATCAAAATAATATTTACACAATTCAAAGTTATCACGTACAACAATGGAGACCCTAAGATGCGGTCCTTGCATTTTTGTTGTGACTCACAGCTGGCTGGGATAAGTTGACCAAGAACTGCTCCGACCTAATGAACTATCTCATAAATTATAATCATGTACTGTACTACAATTTATGGTGAAATTTTATAGTAAGAGCGTTTCTATGCATCAAAAACTAAATTATTTTTCTATTGGGTTTTAAAAAAACTATTCACATTTAAATTGACGTGGGAGATGTCAATCTATAAATCAATTTATGACTTTTAAAATAAAATAAAATGAAATGGTTAATTGTTTAATTATTATTCCGAGTTCGATTGGTATAGATCTTAAATTGCTTATTAATTTAATTAGAATACTGAAAATTAGTACTGTGATTTGTAAAAACAACAATCTCAAAACCAAAGCACCAATTTAATAGCAAAGCTATAAGTACCTGCAAAAACATTCTCAAATGAAGGATCTAAAAATTATTTATGATAAAATTAATAATTTTATAAGAAAAAAATAAAAAAAAACTTAAAAATATCTTAAATTCCGAGAACATATGATGTTTATTTTTATATTTTAAGATAATTAATACTCTAAAATATATGCAAGTTAATAAAAAATAAAAAAGTTTTGAAACTCCTATCTGAAAGGTTCAAGGGATATTATATTCATAAACCTTGTTGTTTTCAGAAAAAAAAAAAAAAAGCTAAAAATTCTCTTGTTTTCGGTGCATTAATGATGGACAAATATTCCTTTACACACACACATAAAGAGAGGATATGTGTTGTAGGTCATTTAAGAAACTTTTTGTATATCTATAAGTATAGATATATCATTACGACATTATCTCATATATGAATAATTCATGTAATTGTTCTAGAAGTAGAATTTATTAGTCTTAGATACTCAAGACATAAGATGTAACTCAATCTAAGTTAAAAGACATGATAGTTTATTTAATTCATAATATTTTTAATTTAGATGTTAGTTTAGAACCTGAAATATTGTCTTGGGTTTAGCTTATTACTGAACCCAAGTATGTTAAGTTCAACATCTGGTCAGACCAAAGTTTCCTTGAATTTAGCATTTTATCAAGCCTATATTTTATTGGATTTGACTAGTTGCTCAACCTAAATATTTTAGATCTTGCATTTCATCAAACTCATTTTCTCCTAGCACTGCTTTTCTTTACATGTTGGGCATACGATTTTTGTTTTTTAAGTGTCTTCCATGAAATCATCTTTGGTAAGTTTTGCCACAGGATTTGTTGCCAATTCAAGGTGATTTAATTATAGAATATACCTAGCAGGGTAATCCTATATTTGTCACTTTGTTTTTTTCAATTTTCTTATTCCATGTCTACGATAAGATTGACTTGCTCTATAATTAATGAGGTGGAGACGGAGGATTTGATTTTTTTTCCCCTTGAGAAATGATATCTAGTATTGTAGTTTTCATTAAGTGTTTTGAGTCCGTTATTATATTATATTTATGTTTCTTTAAATTGAGTAAATTGTTGAAGGCAAATATATTAGGTTTGATAATTTGATAGGCTCATATTTGAGCAGTGTAATTTGATAGGCTCATGTTAAAGCAGTGTAATAATATGGTTGTTAATGTAAAAAAAACTTATTAGGTATGCAGTTAAGAGTGAAGTTGTCTTTTCCATATAATATATTTGGCAATGAAATACATTAGGCTTGTTCGGGTTTTTTAAGGTTTGACATTGAAAAATAACATAGCTGTCAGACACCTGGCATTGAGAGCAGGCATATCTGTCAGGCCCTTGATGCTCAGGCTAGACTCGAGCGCCTGGGTCTGGCATCATATATGGTTGCTAGACCTAAACAAATATATCTTAATTATTATAAATAAATTATCATAAAAATATAATTTAACGTTTTACATCTAAAAATTCAAATTGTATCTTCTCATTTAAATAATTGATATTTATGTTTATGAATTTGTTCTTCCTTCAATAAAAATTTTATCTTCTATTATTAGTATGATTATTATTATTGTTGTTGGTGTTGTTGTTGTTAGTTAGGATTATTTAAATAAACTTGAGTCAGGCATGCTTGTCAAACCCAAGTAACATGGGTCAAAAAATTATTTATAAATGAAGTATAAATAATTTATAAACAAAAAACTATCACAAAAATCTAATTTAACGTTTTATATCTAAAAATTCAAATTATATCTTCCTATTAAAATAATTTATTTTTTATGTTTATGAATTTATTATTCATTTAATAAAAATTTTATTTTATGGTTGTTACTGATATTATTTTTGTTCAAAAGTATTTTTTTTAAAATATATTAAAATAATATATTTTTTATTTTTAAATTTATTTTTAATATTAATACATAAAAATAATTTGAAAATATAAAAAATAATTTAATGCAAAGAAAAAATAAAAATTATTGTTTTTCAAAAATATTTTTGAAATACAATAACAAACATGTTCTAATAATCATGTTTTTTTCTTATAAATCTATAATTAATAAAAATATTTTATAAACTATCATAATTAAATTAATCAATACAAATATTTTATAAATGCAATAACAAGTTTCTTAGCTTTGGTATGGCCGCTAGATCCTAATGTCTTGGGTTTGGTTTGACCATCAAATTCAAGTCTTTTTTAAAAATATTTTTTAAAATGTAAAATATTTTTTTATATTTAAAAAATATATTATTTATTTTCTATGGAGCGCGAACCAATACACTAGTAGAAGACTATAAGGAATAATAATCCAAGTTAGTACTTAATAAATCAATTAAATGACTTGAATAATTTGAGGGATAAATCAAGCATGTAGACGTCTTAAACAAAGTCATCGCACTCGGTCTTTTTTTTTTTTTCTTCTTACAATTGGATGATATTTCAAATTAATTTTTATGTTAATTAAAAATAAATTCCTTTTTTATAATTTTTTATTTTTTAAAAATCAATTATGAGCAGAGACTGAGAACTTAACTCTATTATTGTACATAAATTCAGGGATGAAGTTATTATCTAGGCCAAGCAATCTATATATATGCCATTTATATGGAGGGAGATGCCACCTCGGGGGCCTAACCTTTGAAAGATATCGCTGTTGTTATCAAAAGGTGAGTCATAAAAGGTCCGGTGGTGTGCTTGGACTTTTGCAAAGAGTATTCTAGCCCTTCTGAGAAGAGGTTATTCTAAATTATGTTTTATTAAATTTTTAATTTTTTTATTTAAAATTAATTTTTTTATATATCCTTATTATTGCTTTGATTGGTGGATGTTTAAAATAATTTTTTAAAAATAAAAAAATATATTATTTTAATATATTTTTAAATAAAAAATAATTATTAATACCCTCTCGAATACTGCTAAAGAGTAACCATTTGTCCTTATAATAACCTCTCTCTCCTCTGTTGTATTTAACAACCAACTATTTAATAATCATGTTAACAAAGCGTTTCTTGTTTCTTATAAGTTATTATTTGTTTTTGTGATGGAAAACATATTTTATAAAATGTAGAATTTTTTTTATATTTTTGTATTGTTTTTTTTATAAGTTAGTATTTGTTTTTGTGATGGAAAATATATTTTATAAAATCTAGAATTTTTTTAAATTTTTGTATTGTTTTAATGTACTGGTATTAAAAATAAAATTTAAAAATAAAAAAATATTATTTTTATATATTTTTAAATTAAAAATATTTTAAAAAATAATAGGTAATGCAATAAAACAAATGTTGTTATTTGTTTAGGGAAAATGGTGGAAGGAAAGGGAAATTATTAAAAATCAAAGCCGAGTAGTAGATCACCAAATGGATCAATAGGGGGCAACTGTCCCCTTAATTTTTTTTTATTTTTTATATTAAAATATTAATATATTAGTTTAGTAAATTATTGCTATGCGGAAGGAAGCATTTATTGTTTATTATTGTTGACTCATTAATATATATATATATATATATATATATATATAAAATTACAGCTCATTACCCCAATTTTTTCCCCTTTTCGCTTTTTTTTTTTTTTTTTTATATTTCCATGTCTATCAAAGAAGTTTTTTTTGTTCAGCTGCCATTCCCCGCCTCTTATGCAAATTTCTCATCAAGTAATTTTTTTTATCTTTTATTTTATATTTCAGATAAATTTTTTTTATTTTTTTTATTTGTTTTATTGTCTAATTTTAGTTTTATTCTTTTATAATTAGTTATAAAAAAATATTAGATTTTATGATAATTTAGAGGTTTTGATATGAATATATTTAAAATAAATATTTAAATCTACTAATTTAATCAATTAAGTGTTTCTTTTCTTATTATAAATAAATAAATTAATATTCGTCTTGCTCTCTTTTATCAAAGAAAAGCTTATTCGTCTTGTTCTTTTTCATCCTAATGAATTCTTTATAGTAGATATTATGGTACCTGGTGACCAATTTAATACGTATATTATTGATTTGCGCGGTGATGATGAGTTCTCTAATATTGAAGGTACTATTAGTCTTGCAGAGAAAATGGTAAAAACAAAGAAGAGTTTGATATTTCCATTAGTATATATGCTTATTAAATTATCATTACTTCTACCAGTTGCAACTGCCACAATGGAGAGAGTTTTTTCTGCTATGTATATTGTAAAAAGTAGATTGCAGAATAGGATGAGAGATAAGTAGATGAATGATAGTTTGGTTGTATACATTAAGAAAGATATTTTTTATAAGATTGATAATGAAGTTATTATGAAACGGTTTTAAAATATAAAAACTCGAAGAGAATAATTATAATGTAAGTTTTTTTCATTTTAAAAGTATTTTTAAATTAATTTTACTTAATATAAATTAATATATACATATTTTGAATTGATTTTTAATACATATCTATATAATATAATATTTATTAATAATTTATTTTTTTATTTAAAAAACTCTAGCTAATCTAGAATTTGAACACAAATATCACCCACGTACAGTTAACTGGCAAGGATCGTTGATTATAATGGCGAAGACCAACCACATTCAAGATGTTCACCGTTCCACCGACAGATGACCGCGGGCATCTACCTTCAACGACTTTTCTCTGCTCTTATACCTAACTTTTCATTTCATTTTATTTTTGGTTCGGACAACAAAGCGAAATCAAGCACCTGGCACAGATGTTATATGTCGAACTATCCCCACATTTGACTGGAGCAAAGTAGTAATGATAGATCCGAGATAATTGAGGTGAAAATGCTTTAAAGGAGCAGCCACCAAATATCACTTTTATCCCTTTCCTGAAGCGTGTTCACTTTATCGCCAATTTCCTCTACAGTGTTAGTGATTTGTGTTCTTTGGGATAATCGATATTTAATGCATGTTTCATATACAAAGTATTCAGTAATTATATAACAAACACTGTATACACTAGCTATTTGATCAGGTTATGCTGCAAATCAGATATTTTTTTCTATAAAAAATTATATATACAGGCTTTTCTAATGTATATTTGTATATAAAAAAATACAAGTGTAAATTGAAAAGTTTATGCATATATGTAATCAAATATATTGAGAACCACGTGTGTTAAAAATAATTAAAAAATTAATGATAAATAAAGATTAAAATAAAAAAATCAATAAAAATATATAAATCAAAATATTTAACCTTTAAACACGAGTCTTTGATCTGGTTGTGTTGAATAACTTTATTTACTATAAACAAATTTTTATCTAATCAAACGATAAAAGAAATTGATATATATAAAATTGATTGGATATAATATAATAAAATAAAATATTATGTAAGGTTACACAAATTAGAAATATTAT
>Ga0325414_1003756_pt1 | contig 15836 bp, 7 predicted proteins | sample PopdelMetagenome_8_FD_206183 | JGI IMG/M metagenome (GOLD analysis project Ga0325414, IMG submission 206183) | Populus deltoides microbial communities from Bellville, Georgia, United States - Leaf-PdKOR-R3 | ecosystem: Host-associated > Plants > Phyllosphere > Phylloplane/Leaf | place: USA...
CATCCACACACCACGGAGAAGATGCGTAGTTCTTGGAGAAAATTACTACAGAAATTCTTGATTCTTCAATCGTTTTCAGAAGGGCAGGGGTAATTTCTTCTCCTCTTTCAAGTCCATCATCAATGAATGTCTTGATTTTCTTACGACACAAAGCATCATAAAGATGGCTGGTAAAATTATTGCGCGTATCCTTGCCTCTAAAACTAAGGAACACATCATACTTCCTTTTACGAGCAACAGCAGATGAAGATGCCATATCAGACAGTTACAAGATCGTGTCTTCCTCAATCACTAAGAATCGAAATCAATAACTGCTCTCCTTTTTCTCCTAAAGACCTACAAAGAGCACCCACTTCAACAGCTGAACATTCGTTAAGAGAAATTGAAGTCTAATAGTACAAGAACCCACACAGCTTATATTTATCAGAAAATTCCTCAAGCTCTTAACGATGGATATATAGTGGATTAATTTGATATGATCTATCTTAACATGATCACTCGTCACTTGCTATATACCAATGCTAGCTTGCTATTACTTTCATTGCAAGAACAGTCACTAGCTGAGCAAAAAGAATTACAGATGGAAGAATTAATACGTTCATGAAACAAACTTATCAAACTCGTATATATAATCTTAAATAAAGAAGACGCATGAACCAGAAAGACTTACCAACAGATCATAAGAACAGTTGACTTGTGTTTTCCATCAGCAAATAATACAAAGAAGAAGCTGAATATTGTTGATGATGAGAGACGATTTTTCTTGTCTATTGCCTTCTCCTACTCCTTCAAGTAAATTCTTACAGACAATCTAATCTCACCGTTATCTAAATGAAAGATTGTTTGATCAAGAAACAGGTGCGTGTGAGAAGACTTTGGGGTCAATACCAATTATTGATCAAGAAACAGGTGCGTGTGAGAAGGGTCAATACCAAATACTTCGGCCAATGGACTTGTCAATAGCAACGGTACCCTGTCAAATGGATGGGCTTCCTAAAGTTACTTGTTTGGGTCTTCCAAACCAAAATCTTAACCTTTTTAAAGTCTAATAAGTAAAAAAATGGCTAGCATGATTACTTCCCTGGTAATGAAATGAATCGTACTGTTTTGTTTTTTTTTTTTTTTAAGTTATTATGATATGTGCTCCATGTGTAATTCGTATTATTTTTATATTTAGACTAACCAAGTACTAAAGTAACAAACTATTAAAAATATATACCAATTTTACAAAAATATATATTTTATAATTGATGATAAAATAATGTTCATTTCAGCTGGTAATTCTACTAAATAACAATTATCATCTAGTTTTATAATTTAATTTAATTTTTATTTTCCTAAAGAAAAAAGTAATTAATCTTTTAACATTGTTTTGCTTTATGATTTATCTTAGTTATTTGTTTTTCATGCATACGCATGAGATTCTTGATGTGTCACGAAAATGTTTAATCTCTTGGTTAGGACATTATGACATTACTATACAGCCACACAGATTCAATTCATCTAAACAGGAGACCTTATGTTCAAATAACACAATGAAAAAAAAAAAAAGGAAAAGTGTTTTTTTTTGCAGATCTGAATCCATGTCGTGAAAAACATGTTGGGAATGGTTTCCCAGATTCATTATAAATTGTGTACGGCTAATAGGTGATTTTAGTGCACTAGATAAGAGTCATTTATCATTCCAAATTAATTCATGTGTTTAATTTTTTGTTTATAATTTAACATATTTAGTTAATTTCATTGATTTTTATTTGAATATTTGATTTTTATTTTTTTATAACACAATTCAATAATAAATGAAATCTAAGAAATACATTCAAATAATGGCTAATGAATATCCTAAAAGCACTCGTTTAATAACTTTTCACCTATCAATGTAACCTTTAAAGTCGTTTAATAATTTTGATTATATATTCCTTTATGATGGTTTACTATTCCTCTGAATAGTAAAGAATCTTTATATATATATATATATATATGTTTTTGTTAGTCGTAATAATTTTCTTGTTGTTATTAATTTGGCAGAGGCACGCATGATAGGATGCAGGTCGCGGTTCGAGAATGGATGGCAACACTTATTTTTTTATTTTTTACAAACAGCAGATCATCTATAACTTTTAAAAAAAAAAAAACGGATAATATATTATTTACCATTTTAATTCAAAAATAAATAAATAGATAGAGCTAGGTGTTGGGCCCAGCCCTTTGTGTGCGCTCTCTCACTTCCCCCAATAATAATAATAATAATAATAAATTATTCATGAAGATTCAATTAAACTTAGTGTTTTATAATTAAAAAAATTTAAATATACTCTAAAAACAATTTTATCACATTTAGGATTTTTTTTTATTTTTTTACCACATAAAATATGAATATAATATTTTGATATTTGTTTTGTTGATTTACTTTAACAATTATAAAATTTTTTTTCAATTAAAAATATTGTGTTGATTAAGATAAACAAGAGATATATTAAAAAAAATTATCTTAATATTTTTTAAAAAATTATAATTGTATTTTTATGTTTAATAATATACTAAAAAATTTTATAATACCTTTATTTTTTTATTTTTTAAAAAATTAGATCTCTCATATCATAGCGGGAAAAGCATTCCCTAAGCTAAGTAGAGGGAAAGCCTTGTTTAGAAAATAAACATAGGCCCAAACTGAAAGGCCACAGAAATTCAATTCATCTAAGCAAAAGACCTTGTGGTCCCTTTAAGCAAGGGAGCAATATTTCACTTTTCTAGAAAAACATGAAAATAAAATTATGTTCAAATAATACTATGAAAAAAAAAAAAAAAAAGGAAAAGTGTTGTTCTCGGATCTCAATCCATGTCGTGAAAAACATGTTGGGAGTGATTTTCTCCCCCGCTGCAAAAAGTAAATAAAAAATGCGCATCTCAAAGAATTTATGATATTAGTAATTTAAAAATACTAAAATAATATAATTTAATAAAAAAAATAATTTAAAATTCACACTCAAACACCCGTAATTAGCTGCACCCTAGTAATGATCTCTTTGTCCTAATATCCATCTATCAATTGATTTGATGGTCAAGTTTTCATGTTTATTTCTACTTACAATTAATTGAACAATAAAACCAACACTGTATAACACGCACAATAAGCTTCTTGCTAATCTCATTTTTATATTATTATTGCTAAGTTTATTTTTAATATTATAATATATGCTATTTTTTAAAATTATTTTTTATTTAAAATTATATTAAAATAATTTTTTTATTTTTTACATTAGTATATCAAAATTACCAAAAAAAATAAATAAAACATTAACTTATTTTAAAAATATATATATATATATTTTTAAAAAGACTTCAAAATAAAATCTTTTAGTATTTGGATAACTTTTGTTTTTTTTTATTTATAAAGAAAAAAACATTTAGTTAGACAAATAATCTCTACATTTACACTCAAATTCATTTATAAAGATTTATTTTTTATTTATTTTATTATAAAATCATTTCATAATAATTTTAATCAAACATATATTTTTTAAAAAAATTATAATTATAATTATAATTATTTATTTATTTTTAACCGCAATAACTATACAAGTGTCGATAACAGAAAAGACTAGGAGATGGGCCTTACGAAATGTTCATCCAAAATAGAGTTCAAAAAATTATTATAGCTCAGTTTAGTATTAGCAACTACTACTAATAATAATATGAGAGTTAATTATAGGGGTTTGCTTTATCTGTAGTCTCAGGTTCGAGCCCTGTGGTTGCTTATATGATGGCCACTGGAGGCTTACATGATCGTTAACTTCAGGGCCCGTAGGATTAGTCGAGGTGTATGCAAGCTGATCCGGACACCCACGTTAATCTAAAAAAAAAAACAGGAGAGTTAATTATAATATGTTAAAATGATATATTAAAAAAAATATCATGGAAATACATAATAAATATATTTGAAAACGTAGAGACATATTAGTATAATGACGGTACTTCCATTCTATGCTAACATTGAAAAGTACAATATTAAAATAAAAAAATAAAAAAAATGCTTGCAAGAAAATAAAAGCATGTCGTCATATTAAAATATAATTATTTAATCTCTATAATTTTAAATCTATAAATAACATAATCTTATTTTATTAATTTCATATATTTTTTTAATAAAAATAAAAATTTAAGTACATAGGATGAAAAAAAAACATATGAGAAAAGAAGGTATATTTCATTCGCAAATGACTTAATTAGCCTTTGTCAATTCTAGTAAAAATCATTAATTTTGCTAAACTACAAGGTCTAAATTTTAACAACAACAATAATATACTAAAGTTTTTTCTAAAAGATATGTAATTGCACTCAAAGATAAGTAGGTTTGTTAAATTATGCAAAAAGGAAAGAAGAATACATTAATCTTTGATTGGTACATGAAATGAACACCATCGCTGATAAAAATAAATAAAAGAATAACCCAATTATCATCTTCAATTTTTTTTGGACTCAGCAGCAATTCACCCCACTATATCCTTGTCAAAATAATTATTAAATTATTTCTACCGTGAAACCCAAGTGTCACATTAAATATTCCTTCTTGTTTCTCTACGGGCTTGGAACATTGTTCTCTAGGCTTCCATCGTTGCTCTAAGGTATGACAACCTTGTTCTATGTGCTTGCAACCTTGTTTCCAATCCATGTTTATCTTTAACATCAAGTAGACGAACCCCGCACTCGTGTACTTGACAAGCATCTAATGCTAAGAGAATGCCGTTCATGTCTTCTGGTTGGAATTCAATTGAGACCTTATTATATTTACTAAACATATCATTTTCTTTCACAACCAGACAATGATCAAATCCCACAAATATGTGCTCTGAGCAGATACGTCTCTCATCATTCCAACCCTGGAGATAACAATAAAGATCATGGCTATCACCGTGCTCATTGTGGAAGTGATATGTGCATTTAACTTGCAAACTATGTTTGAAATAATGAAATGCAATGACAGCGCAAAGAGAGAAACCCAAGAACTCGCTATTAGCCCAATGTGAAGATAGCTGGCATGTCACTGTTGATCCCCAACTTTGATGGCTAAACCACTTCGGAGTTGCATCTCCACAGAGGCATAAACTAGATACCCTTTTTGAAACATTGGGCTCCTCCTGTTAACAGAATTTCAATAACATCTTTTTAAAATGAGACATGACAAATAGAGAAGAAAAGAAACATACGGTATAACTCTCTGGAATAAAGTGGAAAATCCAATAAGGACCTCACCAAGAATGCATAGGTCCTATGCATGACCAAATAATCCTCCCAACTCATGCCTTGGAACATTGCTCTCTTGCCTTGGAACCTTGCTCTCTTGCCTTGGAACCTTGCTTCCAATGCATCACAATAATAGTCGATGCAATGTATCTCATCTTCATACAGTAAATGGACCCCACACTCGCGTACTTGACAAACATCTAATGCTAAGAGAATGCCGTTCATATCTTCTGGTTGGAATTCAACTGAGACCTCATTATATTTACTAAACATATCATTTTCTTTAACAACCAGACAGGGATCAAATCCCACAAATATGTGCTCTGAGCAGATGCGCCTCTCATCATTCCAACCATGGAGATAGCAATAGAGATCATGGCTATCACCGTGCTCATTGCGGAAGTGATATGTGCATTTAACTTGCAAACTATGTTTGAAATAACGAAATGCAATGACAGCATAAAGAGAGAAACCCAAGAACTCGCTATTAGCCGAATGTGAAAATAGTTGGCATGTTATTATTGATCCCCAACTTTGATGGTTAAACCACTTCGGAGTTACATCTCCATAGAGGTAGAAACTAGATACCCTTTTTAAAACTTCAGGCTCCTCCTGTTAACACAATTTCAACAGCATCTTTTTAAAATGAGACATGACAAATAGAGAAGAAAAGAAACATACGGTATAACTCTCCGGAATAAAGTTGAAAATCTAATAAGGACCTCACCAAGAATGCATATGTCCTATGCATGACCAAATAATCCTCCCAACTCATGCCTTGGAACATTGATCTCTTGCCTTGGAACCTTGCTCTCTTGCCTTGGAAACTTGCTTCCAATGCATCACAATAATAGTCGAAGCAATGTATCTCATCTTCATACAGTAGGCGAACCCCACACTCGTGTACTTGACAAATATCTAATGCTAAGAGAATGCCGTCCATATCTTCTGGTTGGAATTCAATTGAGACCTCATTATATTTACTAAAAATATCATTTTCTTTAACAACCAAACAGGGATCAAATCCCACAAATATGTGCTCTGAGCAGATGCGCCTCTCATCATTCCAACCATGGAGATAGCAATAGAGATCATGGCTATCACCGTGCTCATTGCGGAAGTGATATGTGCATTTAACTTGCAAACTACGTTTGGAATAACGAAATGCAATGACAGCGCAAAGAGAGAAACCCAAGAACTCGTTATTAGCCCAATGTGAAGATAACTGGCATGTTACTGTTGATCCCCAACTTTGATGGCTAAACCACTTCGGAGTTACATTTCCATAGAGGCAAAAACTAGATACCCTTTTTGAAACATCGGGCTCCTCCTGTTAACACAATTTCAAAAGCATCTTTTTAAAATGAGACATGACAAATAGAAAAGAAAAGAAACATACGGTATAACTCTCCGGAATAAAGTGGAAAATCCAATAAGGACCTCACCAAGAATGCATAGGTCCTATGCATGACCAAATAATCCTCCCAACTCATGCCTTGGAACATTGCTCTCTTGCCTTGAAACCTTGCTTCCAATGCATCACAATAATAGTTGATGCAATGTATCTCATCTTCATACAGTAGACGAACCCCACACTCGAGTACTTGGCAAACATTTAATGCTACGAGAAAGCTGTTCATATCTTTCACTTGGAATTCAACTGTGACCTCACTGTATTTACTAAACATATCCTTTTCTTTGACAACTAGAAAGGGATCAAATCCCACAAATATGTGTGCTGAGTCAATGCACCTCTTATCATACCAACCATGGAGATAGCAATAGAGATCATGGCTATCACCGTGCTCATTGCGGAAGTGATATGTGCATTTAACTTGCAAACTACGTTTGGAATAACGAAATGCAATGACAGCGCAAAGAGAGAAACCCAAGAACTTGCTATTAGCCCAATGTGAAGATAGTTGGCATGTTACTGTTGATCCACAACTTTGATGGCTAAACCACTTCGGAGTTACATTTCCATAGAGGCAAAAACTAGATACCCTTTTTGAAACATCGGGCTCCTCCTGTTAACACAATTTCAATAGCATCTTTTTAAAATGAGACATGACAAATAGAGAAGAAAAGAAACATACGGTATAACTATCCGGAATAAAGTTGAAAATCCAATAAGGACCTCACCAAGAATTCATAGGTCCTACGCATGACAGAATAATCCTCCCAACTCATGCCTTTGTACCTTGCTCTGTTGCCTTGGAAACTTGCTTCCAATGCATCACAATAATAGTCGATGCAATGTATTTCATCTTCATACAGTAGATGAACCCCACACTCGCGTACTTCACAAACATATAATTCTAAGAGAATGCCGTCCATATCTTCTAGTTGGAATTCAACTGAGACCTCACTGTATTCACTAAACATATAATCTTCTTTAGCAACCAGGCAGGGATCAAATCCTACGAGTATGTGATCTGAGTCAATGTGCCTCTCATCATACCAACCATGGAGATAGCAATAGAGATCATGGCTATCACCGTGCTCATTGCGGAAGTGATATGTGCATTTAACTTGCAAATTATGTTTGAAATAACGAAATGCAATGACAGCGCAAAGAGAGAAACCCAAGAACTTGCTATTAGCCCAATGTGAAGACAGCTGGCATGTTACTGTAGATCCCCAACTTTGATGGCCAAACCACTTCGGAGTTACATCTCCATGGAGACAGAAACTAAATACCTTTTTTGAAACATCGGGCTCCTCCTGTTAACACAATTCTGTTAACACAATTTCAATAGCATCTTTTTAAAATGAGACATGACAAATAGAGAAGAAAAGAAATATACAGTATAACTCTTCGAAATAAAGTTGAAAATCCAATAAGGACCTCACCAAGAATTCATAGGTCCTACGTATGACAAAATAATCCTCCCAACTCATGCCTTGGAACCTTGCTCTCTTGCCTTGGAACCATGCTCTCTTGCTTTGGAACATTGCTTCCAATGCATCATAATAATAGTTGATGCAATGTATCTCATCTTCATACAGTAGGCGGACCCCACACTCGTGTACTTGACAAAGATCCAATGGTAAGAGATTGCCATTCACATCTTCTAGTTGGAATTCAACTGAGACCTCACTGTATTCACTAAACATACAATATTCTTTAGCAACCAGGCAGGGATCAAATCCCACGAGTATGTGATTTGAGTCAATGTGCTTCTCATCATACCAACCATGGAGATAGCAATAGAGATCATGGTTATCACCGTGCTCATTGCTGAAGTGATATGTGCATTTAACTTGCAAACTATGGCTGAAAGAATGAAATGCAATGACAGCGCAAAGACAGAAACCCAAGAACTTGCTATTAGCCCAATGTGAAGACAGCTGACATGTTATTGTAGATCCCCAACTTTGATGGCTAAGCCACTGTGGAGAGACACCTCCAGGGAGGCAGAAACTACATGCCCTTTCTGGAACATCGGTTAGCTGTTAACACAATTCAAATAACATCTTTTTAAAATGAAAGGTGGCAAATAGAGAAAAAAAAAAGATGTATATCAGAGATTTGAGAAACAGACCTGATGGAGCCTTTTGGTATAAAGTTGAAATTTCATTAATGAATACGGCAAGATTTGATTGATCCTACACAAGCTCAAGCAATTAGTGAAAATGAATTCAAAAATGTTCCCCTTAACTACATTTGATGAGCTTGATTCTAGATAATTCAATCTCTCGCAATTGTCTGCATCCAACTTTGATAGCCGTGGTGGAAGCTCCGGTAATGATTCAAGTCTCTTGCAATTCCTTAATCCTAGATATTGCAACTCCAAGAGTTTATTGATGCTTATAGGCATAGTCTTAAAATTGTTTCCACTTAGATCTAACACTTCGAGTGACGATAGACAACCAAGACTGTCTGGCACTACCGATATATGGCAACCATCTAGATTTAGCTTACGCAGATAATATAAATCCTCCCATCTCATTTGCAAGTCAACAAAACATGCGATGTCTTTAAGATATTTGCAGTTTCCCACTTCCAAGCAGGCAAGTCCGTTCAGATTTCCAATCGGTGAAGGCAACTTTGTTATGCGTGTCTCTTCTAGATAGAGATAACTCAAACATACCATCGGCTCCAAAACTTCTGGAAAATCCCTAAATTGGAGGCAACCTGAGAGATTAAGCGTTTGCAGGTTTTTCAACTTGCAGATGCTGCTTGGAAGAATCTCAAATTGTTTGCAGTTTCGCAGGTGCAATTCAGCAAGATAAAACAAACATTCTATTGAAGAGGGAATCTCTCGTATTGCTGTCCCATTTAAATACAGCTTCTCTATATTATTAGAAACCGTTGGAAACTTCGTGATACTTGAGCAACCGGAAAGATCAAGTTTTTTAAGGCATCCCAACTTAGAAACCGCTCTCGGCAGATTCTTTAGCCTGTTGCAGCCACCTAGATCTAAATAAATGAGTTTCCTTAGAACACAAATTGAAGATGGCAGTTCTTCTATTGCAGTTTCATTCAAGTACAAGTATCTTATATTCCTTGAAAAGTCGGGAAGCCTGCTGATAGAAGAGCATCCAGAGATGTCAACAATTAGAAGAGATGTCAACAAATACATGTTTTCTGGAAGATTCACCAGGAGTTTGCAGTTCTTCAAAGTCAAAGCAACAAGTCCACTGAGTTCCCCAATTGATTGGGGAAGCTCCTCAACAGCAGTCTCATTTAAATTTAAATATTTCACTTTCCTTGCAGTTTCTGGGCACTTCTTGAGATTTGCACAACCAGAAAGGTTCAGAGTCTCCAGACAACTTGAATTAAATCTACTGGGAAGATTGATTAGTCTTTTGCAGCCTCTCAAATCTAAATCAACAAGCTTGTCCAGATGCTGTATAGATAAAGGAACCTTAACTAAACTTGTACAGAATTGAAGATTCAGCCTCTCAAGGTTTCTGGCCTTTGATAGGTCTGGCAGGAAAGTTATTTGCTCACAATTGCTGAGGTTGACATCTTTTAAATTGACGAGATTCTGAAGCAAAATGCAATCAACACAAAGAAATTACACATGCATATCGCACAAAATTTCAAAGAAAGAACTATGCATGCATAGAGTTCTTTTATAGTACCTGGTCTCCTCTCCACAGTCGGTTAACCTTGCTAGATGAAAGGTTAAGCTCAACAAGGTTCTCTGGACAAAAATTGCAAGGCAAAGATGTCAAAGGGTATCCATCCCAATGGAGATACCTCAACTCTTCAGAAAGAGACTCGAGGCCATGAGGAAGGTGCACTCTGCATTTAACTCCAGCTTTAGAATTATAAATTTTTAGCAGTCTAAGTTTATACATCCTTGCGAAGGCTGTAGAGCTCAACTCTATTTCTCTTATTTTTGAAACATCCAAGAATATCCCTTCAACTTTTCCAGTTCCCTGAAAACCAGTGAAGGAGAAACAAAGTTTAAGTAAGATTTTAAACTTACTAGTACAACCATATTGCATTGCATATGAAAGGGAAAACTTTCGGGGTATATGAATCTCACCAGATTATTGGTCAACACTTGATATACATCTTTAGAACTCCACAATCTGCTTTGTCTTCCTAGCCCGTCAAGAGATTCTTTTCGAACTACTTCATGGGCCATTTGTTGCAAAAGATCATGCATTTCAACCTTGTCATCTGAAATTTTAATGAGACACCTGTCAATGAGAACACTAAATCCAATATCTGTTTTGAAACCGCAGCCATCTAATATCCGCTTTACATAATCAACTCGAAGCCCTTTAAAAAAACATGCAATGTCGAGAAATATACTCTTCTCTTCACTATCAAGTGCTTCATAACTTATTCTCAACACACTATGAACTTTTTGCCGAGTTAGTTTTTCAACCTTCAATGCACTTTCCCATTCTTTTGTCGTTCTGCCAAATAGAAAGGAACCTAAGACTTTAAGAGCTAATGGATTCCCTTTAGCGTAATTTATTGCCCTCACAGACAGCTCCATATAATTGTATGGGAGCTGGTTATCCTTAAATGCATGCAAACTAAAGAGATGAAGGGCTTCCCGGTAATTCAGTCCCTCAACCTCAAATATTTTGTCTGCATATTTCTTAAGAACCTGTTTATCTCTAGATGTTAGGATAATTCTACTTCCTGGACCAAACAAATCACATCCTCCAAGTAACATTTCAATTTGATCTACATCATTCACATCATCAAAAACAATCAGAACCTTTTTACGGCAGATCCTGTCTTTAATGAAAGGGTGTCCAATACGTGGAGTGCGAATATGTAGATTTTCTTCCTCTGTTATTTTAGAGAAAAGTTCATCTCGCATACGAAATAATCCTCCATTCTTTTCTGATTCCTCCCTCACATTTGGAAGAAAAAAGTGACCTTCATATTCCCTTGCGATCTTGTTGAAAATCTCTCCAGCAATGGTTGTCTTACCAGTACCACCCATGCCCCAAATTCCTACAAAACAAACCTCCGGTAACTGTGTGCATAATAAGGCTTCGATTTGCTTCATACGTGAATCCATTCCAACCAGGCCCTTCAAATCACTTGAGGATGCATAATTCAATTTCTTCAAAATATGATGCACAATTTGTTCCACGAGTCTCGACTCAGGCCTGCCAACATGGAGGCGAACAGATATGTCAAATAGTACCCCAAAGAAACACAATCTTTTCTTGAGGTTGGAACTTGTGTGACGGATTCCAATTGCCATACTTTAAACTGCTCATTAGGTAACATTTAGAAGTCACGTAACATATTATAAAGCTCAAAACATATGCTTCTGAATCCAAAAATATGATTATCAACTTCAAGAAATTTTAATTGCTATAATTCCAGAAAAAAAAAAATTGAAGATGAGAATCTATAGTTACCTAGTAACCTGTGAATCCCATCCAGATATGCTGGCTGCTTTTCTCAAGTCATCCCTCCACCTTGGCACCTTGTCCATCTTCCCCTTAAAAAAATTTTCAAGCTCAGCAAACGCATTTCCAAAACTCCCAGTTTGTTCATCAACATCAGATGGGTCCACTTGATAGAAGACCGGTAAAACAATCTGCCCATAAGTCTCTTTGCATTCAAGTATTCTCACCAGTTCATCCAAACACCACGGAGAAGATGCATAGTTCTCGGAGAAAATTACTACAGACATTCTTGATTCTTCAATCGTTTTCAGAAGGCCAGGGGTAATTTCTTCTCCTCTTTCAAGCCCGTCATCAATGAAGGTCTTGATTTTCTTACGGCACAAAGCATCATAGAGATGGCTGGTAAAAGTATTGCGCGTATCCTTGCCTCTAAAACTAAGGAACACGTCATACTTCCTTTTACGAGCAACAGTAGATGAAGATGCCATATCAGACAGTTACAAGATCGTGTCTTCCTCAATCACTAAGAATCGAAATCAATAAGTGCTCTCCTTTTTCTCCTAAAGACATACAAAGAGCACCCACTTCAACAGCTGAACATTCGTTAAGAGAAATTGAAGTCTAATAGTACAAGAACCCACACAGCTTATATTTATCAGAAAATTCCTCAAACTCTTAACGATGGATATATACTAGCTTAATTTGATATGATCAATCTTAATTTGATCACTTGTCACTTGCTATATACCAATGCTAGCTTGCTATTACTTTCATTGCAAGAACAGTCACTAGCTGAGCAAAAAGAATTACAGATGGAAGAATTAATACGTTCATGAAACAAACTTATCAAACTCGTATATATAATCTTAAATAAAGAAGACGCATGAACCAGAAAGACTTACCAACAGATCATAAGAACAGTTGACTTGTGTTTTCCATCAGCAAACAATACAAAGAAGCTGATTATTGTTGATGATGAGAGATGATTTTTCTTGTCTATTGCCTTCTACTACTCCTAGTAAATTCTTACAGACAATCTAATCTCATCGTTATCTAAATGAAAGATGGTTTGATCAAGAAATATGTGAAAGTGAGAAGACTTTGGGGTCATTACCAATTATTGATCAAGAAACAGGAGCATGTGAGAAGACTTTGGGGTCAATACCAAAGACGTCGGCCAATGGACTTGTCAATGGCAACGGTACCCTGTCATGGCCTATGATTTTTTTTTTTTTTTCCTTTTTTAGTGCCCAATGGATGGGCTTCCTAAAGTAATTTGTTAGGGTCTTCCAAGCCTAAAAGCCATCCAAAATTTCAACCTTTGTTTTGGGTTTTGCAAACAAAGCTATACATATCATAACTAATTCTTATTAGATTTATAGGAAATATAGAAAATTTTGGGTTTTGCATTATGTTGGAAATATGTATTGAGTAGTCATTTGCTTTTAGCTTGCATTCATTAAAAAAAATATATCATTCTTGTACTAAAAAAATATTTTTTTCTTCTTTGCAAAAACAATTTTTTTTCTCTATAAAAATTATCATGTAATTTAATAATTAAATTACATGATAAGACAATTTTAAGGTCTAATAAGTAAAAATATTGCCTAGCATGATTACTTCCCTTGTTATGAAATGAATCGTACTGTTTTTTTTTTAAAAAAAAAAAGTTAGCTAGTCAGTTGCCTACCATTATTTTTATATTTAGATTAACAAAGTAGTACTAACGTAAAAAACTATTAAAAATATATACCAACTTTACAAAAATATATATTTTATAATTAATGATAAAATAATGTTCATTTCAGCTGGTAATTCTACTAAATAACAATTATCATCTAGTTTTATAATTTAATTTAATTCTTATTTTCCTAAAAAAAAAAAGTAATTAATCATTTAACATTGCTTTGCTTTATGATTGGTCTTGGTTATTTGTTTTTCATGTATACCCATGAGATTTTTTATGTGCCGCGAAAATGTTTAATCTCTTGATTAATACTTGGTTTGGAAAAGTAAAGTTTAATTTTATTGATTTCAAATAATTATAATTTAAATAACCAAATTTGAAGATAAAAAAATATTTAGTTTTTTTTTTTTCAAGATTAGGGATTGATTTGTATGGTTAGAGGGGAGTTCATGTCCTGTTTTTTATTTTGGTTCCTTAAATGTTTAATCTCTTGGTTAATTCTCGGTTTGGGAAAGCCAATTTTAATTTTATTGATTTCAAATAATTATAACTTAAATAACCAAATTTAAAGATTAAAGAAATATTTAGTTTTTGTTTTGTCAAGATTAAGGATTGATTTGTATGGTTAGGGGGGAGTTCATGTCCTGTATTTTATTTTGATCCCTTAACTTAATTTTTTTCAATTTAATCTCTTCACATTAACTTTATTTGAGATTGACTTAGTAGTTTGTTTTGAATGTCTTGACACAGGGATCTTACAATATTAAAAAAAAAAATATATGAGGCATAGTTAATACTTGGTTTTGATGGGTAAAACAAAATTCAACTAATATAGAACTATTAAATGTTTAAGAACTAAAATTAAAAATAAAACAAATATAAAAACTTAGTAAACAGGTAGGATAACTAGGTTGTGGTGTGTAGCACATGTACTAAAGAAATTGCCCTTTTTTTTTATTTTTATGACTTTGAGCATTTATCATAGGCTGATAAAAGAGAAAAGAGAAGTTATAGTAACTGATTCTGGAATTTCAGAGGTAAATTCATCATTTGTTTCTAATGGGGTTTGGCTAGAAGCCTCGAGCAAAATAAGTGGTATTGTTGCACCAACAGCAAAGAGCAGCGCTTTATAGGATGAGGATTGATGACCTGTCTCAAAAGTATCTTTCACTATACACCGATCTTCAGCAAGCAACTCATCACCCATTCCATCTATTTCAGCCAATCAACAAGTTTAATTAGCATTTTTGCAATCAGAATCTTCCATAAATATTGATATACTACCTCTATAATCGCCATTTTTTTATTTATTAAAGGTTATGTCATTGAAAAAATGGTGAATTGTATTTTGGTGGATAATGGTTAAGATATTAATATACTACCTCTTAAAATTGTAAAAGAGCTTCGGATTCCTATAGATAAACTCTTTTTAAGTCATATGATGATTCAAGACTTTAATTAAGAAATACCATGAAAAAGATAAAACTTGTGATATACATGGAAGATATGAAGTTCAATGCACTTTTTCAAGTCATACAAGGCCAAAACCACTTATAACATGTTACTTGGATGACCATGGATACATAAAAATGGTATCGTCCTCTCAACGCTCAACCAATACTTTAAATATTTTCAAAATGAACAAGTGAGAAAAATAGTGATAGATACCAACCCTTTTACTATAGCTGAAACCCACTTTGTCTTAATGAAATTATTAATTAATTAATGCGGGTAAATAGATCGGTCATGACATCCAATTATCAAAAGGTCTTTTAGGAGACGAAGCTTTATCCTTTCAGTCTATTCATCGTTGCAAAAGTATTCCCAAATTATTTTTATTTTATTTTTTTGTCAAAACTCACCACCTTAACATCTTAACTGAAAATGTTAATTTGATATATGTAAAAAAAGGAATTATATATAAACCGATATTTTTTCCTTTAATAATAAGTTGAATGATATTTTTTATTGATCAATTACTATTTTGGCATGTTTTTAAAATCAATTTGAGTCTTTAGACTTTTGAGAGAGGATAGCAATGCGTAAGAGTTTATTAGATATTATG
>Ga0325414_1003758_pt1 | contig 15830 bp, 8 predicted proteins | sample PopdelMetagenome_8_FD_206183 | JGI IMG/M metagenome (GOLD analysis project Ga0325414, IMG submission 206183) | Populus deltoides microbial communities from Bellville, Georgia, United States - Leaf-PdKOR-R3 | ecosystem: Host-associated > Plants > Phyllosphere > Phylloplane/Leaf | place: USA...
TAAACTCAAATTTGAGAATGAATGAACAATCATTTACATGATAAAAAAGTGTTTGTTGAATGCAAAGAGTGAAATTTTGGGATAAATTTTATATGAATGTGTGTTAATCATAATTAAAAATATATATATTTTAAAATATTAACAGCAAAGTAACTATGGGCTATTATTTATTTTCCAGTTTGGCCCTTCTTTTCTACATATATATATATATATATATATATATATATATATATATATATATATATATTTCTTATTAACTTAATACCAAAGAAGTAGTTTAAACATGCAACAGTGTTATTAGCTAGGTTTTGCTATTTGAAAATAAACAAATTTTTCTTGATCCAAACTAATATGCTTGGTAAGGTAATTTTATCTTGTTTGAATTAAATTCAAATTTAACAATAAATGAATTAGGATTCATTTACACAATATTTGAAGTGGAATTCTTCATAATCATAGAACTAGAATGAGTATTTGTTTTTTTTATTTGGTTTTGTTGTTAATTTTGATGATGCATGTAAATTCTTGATAAAAAAATTGGTAAACCAATGTAAAATTTGGTAATCCGCAATTGAAAAATGATAAATTAAAAAAAAAAATATTAAGAATGAAATGGAAAATCCCCAATGAATTTATTTAGATCCTAGGTGGAGTAGAGAAATATATCAATACGCGAAACAACAGTCCAATCATAAATTGAGTAAATTCTCCAATTAGATAAAATAATTATTTAAAGGAAAAAATTTGTGAATTGGATGAAATTATTGAAGAAAATAATGATAATAAAAATATAGTGGAATTCTAAATAAACTAATGTATGATTTTATGCATGAATAACACTAACTAACAATGTAAATCCCGTGTACAATCGCACAAATTTTGACTGAAAGTGATGAAAATAAGAGGGAAATTTTATTGTGATTAAGGATGAAAGTCCTTAATGAATTAGTTCAGAAACCTTGACGATTTAAGTAAATAAAATACATAAATCTAGATTTTGATGTAAAATTATCTACCGTCTAGTTTTACAATATCAAGCATAACTTTCAATATAACATCTGGGTCAAAATTTGAAAGGAGTCTCCTAACATATTGTTCTATCTTGAGTTGAAATTTCAAATCAATCAAAGATTAGGAAGGCCTTGCAAAGTGCTGATGGTCAGAAACAATATAGAAAAATAACACATGGACTCATTAGTGATATTTTCAGAAATAAAACAAGATATTTCCTTTCATTTTCTCCTTAAAAAGACACAAGCATCCGTGAAAGAAGGGGAGACGATTTATTCATGCTTTTCTTCCAAAATTTTTGGTTTTTTTTTTCAAATATGAGAGCTTGTGAGTGGTTATGAATGATTTACTAGGAAAAGAAATAAACTCTCTGTGTGTGTGTGTGTGTGTGTGTGACCTCTCTGACACACACACACACATACACAGACAGAGAGAGAGAGAGAGAGAGAGAGAGAGAGAGAGAGAGAGAGAGAGAGAGAGAGAGATGAGTTTAACAATAGAGAAAGGTTAGAAAAAGAGAAGAGCGAAGCATGAAATTGAAAGAGGAAGAAAAAATAGAAGGAAGTTTGTAAAGAAACCTTGGAAATGGAGTTTAAATGGGTTGATAAGTTGCTTTTTAATTAGCTATTACAATTGTTTTAATGTTTAATAAAATGAATGAAAAACAAATACCTAAATTATCTTTCTAGGGTTCTTGAATAATACTTGGGGGAATTAGAGAATTAGCTGTGAATTGTTTAAGAGGCACAAGTTATATGTTAGATAGAGTAGAATTTGGAGAGAAGTTTGATAAAAATCCATAGGTGGCCATTAATGCTATGGTTGGCCATGAGGAATGGATGAGGAATGAGAAAGCTTGTTGAATTTTGGTGGAAATTGTATAAGGAATGGATGTGTTTGTGTGAGAAATTAGATGTGGAATAAGTTTTTTGCATGTAAACTTTATGTATATATATGTGTGTAAGGAGAAACGAGGAAAAATTGGTAAGGAAATTTAATTAGATTCTTATGATAATGTATGTTCTGTGAAGTGTTGTTATGAGAAAACTTTATTTTGGAAAAAATTACGGTTAAATGTTTGAAATTAATGTAGCATGTGTGTTAAGGGGGGAAGTTGTTGATTTGGAATTTGAGTTTTTGTTTTATTAGGTGTGTATTGGTTAATGTGAAGGCTTTATAAATTATAATTGAATAAGAATTCTTAACTTAATGAATATTGGCATGTTGTGATGCATGATGGATGATTGGAGATCTAAAGAAATTGAATGGAGCTTTGTGTAATTGTATGTTCAATTAAAGTGCATGTGTAAGAAATGTGATGGGGGATAAGTATTTAGGTTAACCATGTAAGTTATGTTATAGGTAAGTGATGTGGGATACGTTTTTAGCTTAACCATGTAAGTTATGCTATAGATAAGTGTACGAAACATGGTTTTTCATGTTATGAAAATGGAAGGAAGTGTTTAAATTGTGGGTATAATTGCTAATTAGGGTATAAAATGTGTTTGACACTTAAGAAATGATGCATGAAATGTGAATTATAAATATTTGTAGTAGATTATGAAAGTTTGGTTGAGATTTATTAAGTAATTGATTTAGTTAATAGTTTAAATTGTATTATTATTAGTGTTCATGTATTATGTACAATTTGGGATTAGATTGAATGTAAGTTTAGGAAATTAAAATTTGAAAGTGACTAATAAATGGGACGTTGAAGATCAAAGGTTGTGCTTGTTGTAAAATAAAATGTGCTTGAACTATTGTAAATGCCTTAAAATTAGTGATTGGAAAAGATATTATTATTTAAATATATATTGGTAAGTTATAACATGTTGGAAAGTATAGGAAGGAAATTGAAACCTTTAATATTAAAATATGTAGATGAAAAAAAGAAAAGAAAGAGATATGTGGTTTAATGAATGTATATGAATTTATATAAAAACTTAAGATGTTATTAAGGTAAAATTTTGTTTCGGGTGTTTGAACATGTATGGAAGTTAAGAAATCTATTTAGGTTGCATGAGAAAAATTATCGAATTGGAAGATATGTTGTGTTTTAATATTTTGGTATGGAAAATGTTTATATTGGAAAAATAAGTTGTGGATGTTAGGATAAAATCTCAAATAATGTTTAAATTGGTTGGGAAATTGAATTATAAATTTTTGAGAAAATAATTCAAGAAGTTGATTTTTGATATTTTAAATAGATTGTAATTTGTTATGAAATCTTAGTTTTTTTTTTAAAGGTTAAAATTGTATTATAAAAAAAAGAATATGCAAAAACAGGGGCTATCCAAAAAAAAGAAAAGAAAAGGGGCTTAGCTAACTAAGGAAACCCTTGTTGCCTGGATCGGGCTACACGCCCAAGCCCAAAGCAAGAGGAGAAAAATCTAAGTGCACACTAGAACAAGCCTAGGAAAATAAAATACAGATGGCTAGCTGACTTGATCGGGCCACATGCCTTGATCATTGACATGATTGCCTTATACAAAAAGAGAAGGCATTTGCTAACAGAGCCTAGGGACACTGGCCATAGCATTAAGGGTGCATGTACCATATTTCACATATAACATCTAAGATAGGGTTCTTTCTGCCGATGTTTGCCAAATGAGACCTAATGTGCTGAATGATCTCTGCATTAGTATCCTGAGGAGGGTGGAGGGTGCTGGTGAATATTCTGTTGTTTCTTTCAAACAAAATGTAGTATATTGCGGTGGACAGACTTACCCGAGCTGTGATGTGCAGAATATTCTTCATCTTCCTGTAGTTTGAGGCTGCCCATTGGAGAAGGAGATTCCACTGCATTCTGAGCCATTGAATTTTGGAGAGCCTTATAATGGATTCCCAAACTAAGCTATGTAGGGGCATTGGAAGAAAAGATAGTCATGGGATGCATCTTGGACTGAGAGGCTAATCAAAGTATAAAGGATTTATGTGGAATGTGGGCTGAAAACCATAAGAGGTGATGAAGGGAGTTGAGGGAGTGGGGGTCTAGATTCTATGATCATATCCTAAGCTGAGTCAATAGTAAACTTCCTTGCATTATTCCTTTTCCAAACCAGGTGATCATTCCTGTTTGTTCGTGGCAAAGAAGTTATGGAATTCTAGATGGCCTAGATGTTTTGATAGCTTATTGGAAACTTCCATCTATCCCCTTTAATAATGTTAGATACTTTTGCATTCCATGGCAGTCTTGTGGAGGAGAGGGTTCTATATGGCAGGAGGTCACTGAATCTTCTTCCAACTAGCAGCCAGTAGTCAAACCACAAGGATGCTGCTTGACCATTCCTAATACACAAGACCATCTACCCTTTGCACCACTCTCTACTCTGCAGGATCTTCCTCCAGGACTAGGAAGGGTTGGAGGGCATGTTTATGTGCCAGAAGGAACACCCTCTAAACAGGTTGCCATGGACCCATGCAGACCAGATTGATTGCTGGTCAGTCAGCAAATGCCATACGTGTTTCAAAATGGTAGCCCTATTATAAGTGTTCAAACACTTTATCCTCAGTCCCCCTTCTTTTTTGGGATAACATATTGAAGCCTAAGCTACCTTGGCTCTTATGGTGTTGAGGGATGGGCCTTTCCAAAGGAAGGCAACAACAAGTATGCTTTACAGCTTCCTGATCGTAGAGCTTGGGAGGATGAAAAAAGTGGTCCAATAAACTTGAACAGATAATATCACTGCTTTGATGAGCTGCAACCTTCCAGCATAGATGAGCGATGATGATGTCCTAGATGTGTTGTACCTTATGTAAGAAAAAAGAAGATTATATGCTTAATAACATGCTTGGAATAGTGGAAGATTCCATCGATCTTGTTTTCGCGGCCTCAATATTTGTAAACTCGAAATTTGATAAATTTCATAAAATATTATTTTTTTAGAAATTATTAAACATGTTGTTGTGAAAGTAAAACAAATTTACATTGAAAGGTCATCCTTTCACTAGGCCTCGTACTTGTAGGTAAATAGATCCCGCTGTGAAGGGACCCCCCTTGACATTATGGCATTGCACTTGACGAGGCTGCATCGTGAGTTGATGCCTATGCCTGAGGTGTCTCTTCTTGGTCGGCACCTAATGACTTGTGGTTGTTAGCATCATTGCTAGAAGAACTAGCAGTGATCCTGTTTTCATGACGTGCACTAGACTTTCCCCTAGGTATCTACATAAATTTATGAAAAAAATAAAAATTTCTATTTTTAAAAACAATTCAGCAACACCTTCCCTATATAGAAAGCTACCTGTAACTAGATAACATATATGCCGCAAACTAGTTGATTTTATTCAATTTCTACCAATAATTTTGAATAATTTAATTTCATAGAAAAATCTCATTTTCTACGTGATAATATTTTTAATCCTAAATTAACAAGAATTGATTTTAAATGGATATAATACAATATAATAATTAAAATTAATCCTACACATTTAATTAGAAATTAAAAACAAAATTAAAAAAAATAACTAAAATTCAACAAAATAATGAAAAAAATACTTCAATAACAACTACAAGTCAACACAATTATTTCCAAGTTGTAATACTTTTGATCCTAAATTTACAAAAACAATATTCTAAATGGAATAAATACAAAATAATAATTAAAATTAATCCAATATTCTAAATGGAATAAATACAAAATAATAATTAAAATTAATCCTACACATTTAATTGTAATTGAACAAAAAAATAACAAAAAATCCATAAAATAATGCAAAAATTATTTCAATAACAATTAAAATTCATACAACTATTAATTCATAAAATTATTAAGAACAAATAATTGAACAAAAAAAAAAAGCTAAAAAAAATAATGCAAAAATAAAGACAAAATAAACAAATGGATAAGGAATGAAAAATTCTTACCTTAATGGCGTGCTCAATTTCAGAGTTGAACTAAAAAGAAAAAAAAATGAAAAGACATTGTTAAAAAAACCCAAGAAAAAAAAGAAAAATAAGAAGAAAAACAACATACCATGTTGATTATGTTAAGAGAAGATCTACTTTGATTTTATCTGTTGAGAGACTATTGAGAAGAGAAGAGAAGAGTGAACGAGAGAGAAGAAGATGTACAGGAGATATAAAAAAAAAAGAGAGAAGAAAATAAAGCCCTGTCTGTTGTGCTCGTGAAGCTTTTATATTAGGTTTTACAGTTGGAATTCCTGACGGATCATTAAATATTATTATTTTTAAATGTTTAGATGGTGATTCCGTCAGTCAAGTCAAATTGAAATTTTCAATTCGTATTAAAAATTTTAAAAAACCCCTCTAGTTTTTTTAATTCCGTTGGTTATTTTGTCAGTAAAAGAGTAAACAGTTAACATTCTATATCGTATCAATATACCCGTGTGTATTGAATGCCAAAAACAATACGAGGGTGAAGGGGAACAATTTCCATAGTCTCTGAAATATATTTATGGAAACATTCCAGCGGTATACCTGTATGTAATGAACACTGTGAATAGTGCCAAGGTGAAGGGGAACAATTCCCATCACCTCTGGAATATATCGATGGATTGTGTCCATTGGTATATCTGTGTATAATGAACACCATGAACAATGCCAATGAGAAGGTGAATAGTTCTCATTGCCATTTGAATATACCGATGGACACAGCCCATCGGTATACCAATGTGTAATGAACAAATCATCAGTATTTCCATCAGTGTGAAACAATGTTTGATGTTAGATTGTATTTGTATTCCCTATCTATCCATCCCATAAATACTTAAATTGACAACTGCATGCACAACACAATAACATCAATTCACATTACAATAATAAAATAAATATTTTCTTGTAATTCAATAATAAATTATATTATAGTTTATGCTAGTACACTTTCTTGTTTTGCAAATTAATCAGAATTGTCTTCTTCTTCTTCTTCAATTGACTCGTCGTCATCTCTATCACAATCTTCTACGTTGATTTCATCGCTTGCATCATCTTCATTGACTTGTATATATCCATTGGATCTAAAAAGAACATTTAACTCCTCAGCATCAACATCAATAGAAATATTCTTGGCGACACAAAAATTTGAATTTTCTTCCAAGTCAATCGACGAAGCAACTCAATATGGATTAAGTAACTCACCAAGTTGAAAGACATTATCTCCCACAATTGATTCATCGTTCTCATCCTGAACAACCTCGACACAACCCCTAGATTTGGTTTTTCTTACGGATAACCAATCAACTCTTGAACAATCCTTTCTAAAGAAAAAAGTGTATGTGCAACAAACTTGCTGACATTGCTTAGCGAAAACAAAGACATTGTCGATGTTGCGAAGTTTAGCCTTTGAATTGATTTCAACCAAACCATGATGGAGATCTACTATGATTCCTCTATCAGTGGTGTCATACCAATAACATCTGAATAAAAATACTATATTCTGCTCGATATGATACTACAATTCAATTACCTCTTCTAGTTTCCTATAATAATCAACTTTAACTCATAAGAAGTCGATCTTTTAATACAAACCCCACTATTATATGTGTTTCTATATTGCCCATATTCTTATATATGAAACACATGTCCATTGATGAAATACCCGTTGTAGTACTTCACCTTTCTTTTAGGACTCAGACTTAGTAAAGACAAAGTAACATTAAAATTCCCTCCCAATTTATAAACCTGGTACATGAAGTACAACCATGAATAATTAACATAAATGTGTTATGAAATTAAGTATCCCGACAGATAATAATAATTAAATAGTACTTACATGTGTTCTGAACCACCATGTGAAAAATTGTTCATTTTGTAATAGAAAGATTTGGGATTCAGTCAGTTATGAGTTTTAGAACGATAAATATTAACGATGTTGCTTATAATGTATTCAATAATGTATTCAACAATGTATTGGTTTATGATATTATAAGAGATAAATTGTTCATTAATAACAAAGTTTAAGTAGTATACTTATTAAATAACATATAATATGTGTTTGTCTTAATTTTATTTCAGACAAATATCTTCCCCTAACAATATTTTTTGGTGCGGGTCATCCAGGATGAGAGAATATTGACAAGTTTCCACTCAAAAGCACTTTACTACCATCGTCATGCTTTGAAACGCAGCTGATTCTTGTTCTCAATTAAAGCTCAAAATAGTACGAGATAAATGTTGAGATCTTTTCAACAATATAGGCCTCACATATCGAAGCCTCAACATACGCCTTATTTTTAACTTTTCTCTTAAGGTTGAACAAGTACTTACATGGAATCAAACAAATGTTTTGAATTGTGAGAAAAAAAGACAATAAAATTTTAATTACATTTCATGTGTAATCTTTAACCTCTCAATTGGATACATCCATCTATATTGGTCTGGGCCTTCAACTTTTACCTTAAACGGTAAATGTATGGGTAGATGCTTCATCAAGTTAAAAAACGACGGAGGGAATATCATCTCAAGTTTGCATATTGTCTGGACGATATTTGTTTCCTCTCCATATGTTGTGTCTACAACTTGTTGGAGCATATATCTCTAAAGAAATGATTGATCTCCGTGAGTGCTGTTGTATCCTAATTTTGGCCCATTGGTTTTTAATTAAATTTTACGGGGTTTAAAATGTAAAATTAAAAGATCAGAGATTTATTTTGATGAAAAATATGATTTGTCAGCTTGCACGGAAACTAGGGACTACAATGTGCTTTTGCCATTTTATCCTTATCTTCAAGATAATCCTTACCTTCAAGATAATGATAGTTGTCTGATTTTGAATTCGATTCTAATTCAAACTTCAAAAAAGAGAATGAGTTTGATTGAGACTTTATTTCTCGCAAGCGATGAGACTTTTGCACTATAAATACAGATCTTAGTGTATGAAGAAGAGCAGGCAGAGGAAACCTTAGGAGAAGGCCATTACCAGAAACCCAACAAAAAATAAATAAATAAAAAAAGACATTTACAAAAAAACCAACTAGCATGCAGCCCCATCGTGATCTCCTGTTCCAACCATGAATGATAGCGACAACACTGTGAGCAGCAACAACACAGCAACCGCACACTCTCCCAGCCTCCATTGAAGCAACATTTAGAAGCTCTATTTCGAACCATTAGTCGTGAACGAGCTCAATCCAGCAGCAGTGGAAGAGCTCCAGCGACTCCAGCAAGTCTAGCAGACTACAAGCTCCAACAGGCACTTGTAATATCCCACATCGGCGGGTGAGGGAGTGGTAGCTGACCTTATTAAGAGTGTTGGTTGCCAACTTGTCATACACGTTTTGGGGCGTCAAGCTCAGAAGTGGGCTCGTGTCACCAGGAACAAAACAGTGAGGGCGGTAAGGCCCAAAGCGGACAATATATGGCAAGTTGAGTCGGGCTGTTATACACTCATCTCTCCCCACCGTGCTCTTCTGACCAGCGTCCACTAGTTCTTCGATTGGGAGAAGATCCTGCTCCACCGTGGTCAGCTTCCTCTTTTCTTTTCCGGCCGCGGCTCCAGCCATCGCCAGTGAGTCGCTTCCCCTCCTGCATTATAATTCACGTAGGTGTGAATTATAATTCACTTGCTACTATAGGAAGTGAATTATAATTCACTTGTTTCTGTAGCAGGCCTGCGTTGTCACGCACGCCTACTACTCAACCGGGTCACTAGCTTAGGCTAGTGACTTGACCGAGAAGGTTGGGTCTACCCAGCCATGCAAGCTAGGTCAGACCCACCCAAAATAAAAAAAAATAAAAAATAGTTTTTTTATCCAGATTTTTTATGGGTTTATTCATTGGCGTCAGAGTCAGGAATACTGTATTTTGTGGATTGTGCAATATTTACCAACGCTAAAGTTGGAAATATACATAGGTGTATATTCACTGACGCCAGAGTCATGAATATTATAGTATGACCATAAAAACTGAACACAAACAAACCTTTAGCAATTTTAGACAAAATCAGCAATGCAGCTTGCCTCAGGTAGGACGTTTAAGGGGTGATACTATCTTTCCTTTCGCATAACCAGTCTCGTACCATAGAATCTCTGTTGACTAGTTAGGGTTCCTAGTGACCATAATACTGGGTGACGACTCTTTGAAACAAGATATTTCCCCCTAGGAAAATAAGATGCCAGATATCTGTTCTTTTTCCAATGCGATATGATTTTTCTTAAATGATTGCTGCGATGTTCGGTGTGACAAAATGACGACTCCACTGGGGACTTCTTAGGACTAAGCTTTGCTTTTTGTCTTTTTATTGCTGAAAATGTTTGTCGTACTGTGTTTTTGTGGTTGTGTTGTTTGTGTTTATCAAGTTTTTTTGTTGTTGTTTTTACTGTTTTAGCATACATAGTTATTCATGTTTATCATGCATATATATTGGATATGGATCTAGGTCTTCATGCATCACTCATCTCATTTTTAAACTATATGGGTATCATCTTTAAGATAAGTGGAGGAGTAACGACACCCCAATGGCTTTAGCTAAGGTAAGGCTCGCGAAACTATCTAACTCTTGCATGATTGTTTGCTCGACAGTAGTTGATATGCCGAACTGATATTACTCAGGGCCTCTATTTTCACGCTACTTGTAAACCTCACATCAACCTTTCGAGGATGATTACTGAGCATGAGAAAGACCGTTGAAACTAGATAGCAAAATTACCCCAATGCATTTAATGATTAAAACCTATCCTTTAGGTTGATCCCTGCGTAATTTCACTGAGATAAGCTTAGACGTATAAGCATCCTTATTATAGGGCTTTTGGGTGACATAATGGTCGTTATTCCTAAGATTACAATTGTTGTGTATGGACTCAAGTTTGAATCCTTGCAAATGACCGAGGAAGACTACCCTAGACTGGATGTCGATGAGATACCGTTACTCAAAGACATTAGATGCATAATAAAAGACACCAAGAATGTGGCTAAAAGCTTAGATGAAAAAAGGCTAAACAGATCTCCTCTCGACATTGCAATGAATATCGGATTCAGATATGACCACACATGCAAAGAATAATGATCGTTATGTCACCCCTCAAAAGGCGAATCCATACCCAATATGCTACATTTATCTTCATGCATGTTTGAACATACACTTATGAATTGTCATAATACCGTACTCAAGGTGAAATATAAGGCCCTCATTAAAAAGCACCCTTAACATGCGGTTGCGAAAAGAAAAAAAAGGAAACGAAGAAAAAGCCCAGTTGGAAGCCCAACATCGAAAAGAGTTGGACAATTTGAAAGAAGATGTCGCTAGACTTACTAGCCTCCTTGAGCAGGCTCTGAGATCTAAGTCGGGAGAAGGGACTTCCTCCCAACCAACATTTACAACTCATATTCTGTCGACGCCTGCAGCTCTCTCCAATCCACCAAACTTGGGGGCAAATAGAACCTTGCTTGAGCCCTAATACGCTGCATATTTCCCAGCTTAGCCTGTATACCCATTGAGGATCCCTCATATTGTTGAGCCAACCTTGGTGGAGTCTCACAATGAAAAAATGGTAGGAGATGAGGGTCTGGAAAAATGGACTGCCCTAGAAGATAGGGTGAGGGTAGTTGAGGGAAACCATTTGTATGACCCTATGAAAGCCACCAAGATGTGTTTGGTACCTAACGTAGTCATTCCTAAAAAGTTTAGGGTGCCAGAATTTGTCAAATATACAGGAACTCAATGCCCTGTAACTCATCTCAAGGCATACTGCAAAAAAAAAAAACTGAGGTAGTTTATGATGAAAAACTATTGATTCACTTCTTTCAAGACAGTTTGAGTGACGTTACCCTTACTTGGTATATGTGGTTGGATAATACCAAGGTAAAAAAATGGAAGGACTTAGTGATGCCTTCATTAGGCAATAAAAGTTCAACATGGATGTGGACCCTGATATGTCAAGCTTGCAAGCTATGGAAAAGGAAAACAAGGAGTTCATAAGAGAATACACTCAAAGATGGCGTGTGACAGCCGCACAAGTCAATCCTTTTTTGTTGGAAAAGGAGATGGTCAATTTGTTTGTCAACACTTTCAAAGCACTATACTTTGAATACCTCGTGGGAAGCTCTGCACAATATTTTTCTGACTTGGTTGCTATAGCTGAGCGGATTGAACAAGCTATCCGTGTGGAAAGGATTATTGACTCGACTGAAGAGGAACGTTCCACTCAATAAAGGAAAGAAATTAAGGTTCACAAAGTCAAATGTAGTTACAAAAATGAGAGAAAGAACTGCCAAAACAAAGACATCTAGAAATCACTCGTCCTGAAGACGAAGCTACAGTGTCATTAGGCCAAGACTGGTCTATGTGTGACCTCAATTGACTATTAGAAAGGTGCTCATGTCGAGGAATTCATAGGAGAGGGATGGTTGGAAGATTCTAGAAATTCTAATCGATGATTGTTAAGTGTTTAGCCCTTTCATGTGTCCCCTTGCTAGTATAAGGTCTTTGTTGCTTTTTTAGGGTTTCAATGAAATAATGAGTTTGTCCTTCAATTGTGTATCCTCTTTGATTTACAACAAAAATATCCTGAAAGGGATTCCCTCTAAGAATTTACAAATACACTTTTGAAGCCTCATAGGCTCAATTCACTTCTTTTACCAAAATCAGTTTCCCCATTGGATTTTTGAAAATTAAACTTGCATTTTGATTTCAAAAATGATTTGATGGTTATTTAAAATGATATTTTTGACATTTTACTTGTAAAATGACATATGAATCAAGCAACTCTTTTATTGAGGTGACTAAGCTCTAAACCAAAGTGCACAAATAGAAAATGAAATGTCACCCTTACCTCGTGTCTCTTGAACCATGTGTTTTAAATGTATGCATAATGGTATGTAGTGGACTTGTTGTTCATATATCAAGAAATCCATTTCTTTATGAAATTCCAAATCATCACACTAGACGAGGTCAAAGTTTATTGATCTTAAATGCTTGTGCTTGAAATGAGGAAAGGTCATCTTTATTATTCCTTTCACATTCTAAAAGAGTATATCCCTTGCATTCCTATTTTGAGCTTGAATAATGTTTCTTTCATGAAAAATCCCGACTAGGATCACACTCCACACTGAGGGCAAGTGAAAATTTCAATGAGAAAAGATAAAAAACTGTGAGAAAACCGAAAAGGCAAAAGAACCCAAGAAATTCAATGACTATAGGGCATGCCCAAATCACAAGAACGAGTGATAACCAAGATAAAGTGAGTATGCCCTAGCAAAGCAATAAAAAAACAAATAAAAAAAGAGCGGAAAAAAAAAGATGAATGACACAAAGAGTCAAACTGCTGATAGTGATCCTCAGTCTTTTAAACCCTCAAACACTCTTTGAGCTTTATGAATCCTTTTCTTTCATAGCCAAAAACCACTACCTATATTACAAACCTGTAAAAGTCTTTTCTAATCAAGCAAGCAAACAACCTAGATTAATAAGCAATGCTCTCAAAATGCAAAGAGTACTTCTTTATTAGAGTCGTGACATTGAGAACAAGCTATTCATTATTATTCATGCTGATAAAATAAGTGTTCAAAAAAAGACAAGTTTTTCTCAAACAAAACCTCGAGCTTTTTCTCGAGCCCTTCACTTTGGAAACCCATAAGAAACAGAAGGTCACCTCATGATGTACTTTCACCAAATAAAAGAGTAAATAATATCTTTCCCAAGAAAAAACCAAGGAGTTACAAGATTTTCAAATGCAAATGCTTTTAAACTTACATCAAAACAATTTTTGTTTTCAAAATGCAAGATCAAGATTTCAAGATTCATTCTGGACAAATATTCCTTCACTAAACTGAAAATATCAAAACAATTTTTGTTTTTAAAATGCAAGATCAAGATTTCAAGATTCATTCTGGACAAATATTCCTTCACTAAACTGAAAATGAGAGAAATGAGAAAATGGTCGCTTAAAAAACCATTATTTGGCAGAGTTATTGACAAAGCACACCTAAAGGCAATGACCAGTACTAGGGGGCAACATTATGTTTAGAATGAAAAATTGATCCCTTCTAGAAAAAAAGATGAGCATTTCCTACAACAAGACAAGGGGGCATCTTGGTTTATCATGAAAAACCAAGGAGTTGCAAGATTTTAAAAACAAATGCTTTTTAACTTACATCAAAACAACTTTTGTTTTCAAAATGCAAGATCAAGATTTCAAGATTCATTCGGGACAAATATTCCTTCACTAAACTGAAAATGGGAGAAATGAGAAAATGGTTGCTTAAAAAAACATTATTTGGCAGAGTTGTTGGCAAAGCACACCTAAAGGCAATAATGACCAATACTAGGGGGCAACATTATGTTTAGAATGAAAAATCAATCCCTTCTAGAAAAAAAGATGAGCATTTCCTACAACAAGATAAGGGGGCATCTTGGTTTATAAAAGGCAATTTGATCCTTTCAGCAAGTGACAACAAATGTTTTTAAAAGTGAGACGGGGATTAATGAATGATCCTCTTAAATTATTTGAAGAGATGAAAAATCTCTAGCAAGCAAGTGGGTCACAATGAGCACCATAAAGGCTAAGCTGTGTAAACGAATCTGGGAAGAGACTTACATGGGCCAACTCGAGTAGGCTAGAAGCTAAACGACAAAGATGACTCAAATCAGAGATAGCAAGTCGTCATCAATCAAGTGAACAAGAAGATTAAGAAGAAATGGGGACCTATATTTCAAATAAGGTAAAGATGCATGCATATCTTCTAAACTTTGAGACATTGGACAACTAGTTTTGCAAACTTCGCAAGAGAAATCTCTAACAAGATCCATCAAATGGAAGGCCACCTTGAAATGGCCAAGTTTGAAATCGCTTTTTGGAAATTTTTCACCTTTGAGAAATTTTAACTTGGGCAGGCCGCCCACGAGAATTAGGCCGCAAAAAAAAAATCTCTTTATATTTTTCCACCACCTTTTCTCAACCATCCAAGATAGTGCATTTCCTAACCCTATCTCCTTTCTAGCGCACCTTTGAGCCCTCGTTTCCTTTCGAGCGCGCCCTCGAGCCCTCGCGTCCTTTCAAGCATGCCCTTGAGCCCTCAACCGTAGTGCGTGTCCTAGCCTTACCCCCTTTCGAGCAGGCCTTCGAGCCCTCGACCATTCTTTTGAGTGCGCCTTCGAGCCCTCACCTCCTTTTGAGTGCGCCTTCGAGCCCTTACCTCTTTTTTTAGTGCATCTTCGAGCCCTCACCTCCTTTAAGTGTGTCTTCGAGCCCTCAACCATCCTTTTAAGTGCGCCTTCGAGCCCTCATTTTCCTTTCTCTTTTTATTTGGGTAGGTCACCCATCACAATAAGACCCTTTCTTTTTTTACTTGGGTATGTCACCCATTACAATGAGACTCTTTCTTTGTATTTTTCCATCTGGGTAGGTCACCCATTACAATGAGACCACTTCTAAAAAAATCAAATAAAAAAATCAATCAAAAAAAAAGGAAAAGAAAGAAAGAAAGAAAAAGGGGAAGGGTTTTCACAATTATTCTTCTTTACAAAACTTACTATACAAAGTCGAAAGAAAATAATTTTTCTAATGCCTTTGCACCGTAAGCATTGTAAAGAGGGGGCAATTGTTGTAACCCAATTTTGGCTCATTAGTTTTTAATTTAGTTTTACAGGGTTTAAAATGTAAAATTAAAAGATCATAGATTTATTTCGATGAAAAATATGATTTGTCAGTTTGCACGGAAACTAGGGACTACAATGTGCTTTTGTCATTCTATCCTTATCTTCAAGATAATCCCTACCTTCAAGATAATGATAGTTGTCTGCTTTCTAATTCGAACTTCAAAAAAGAGAGTGAGGTTGATTAAGACTTTATTTCTCGCACTATAAATACAGATCTTAGTGTATGCAGAAGAGGAAGCAGAGGAAACCCCAGAAGAAGGCCATTAC
>Ga0325414_1003761_pt1 | contig 15828 bp, 11 predicted proteins | sample PopdelMetagenome_8_FD_206183 | JGI IMG/M metagenome (GOLD analysis project Ga0325414, IMG submission 206183) | Populus deltoides microbial communities from Bellville, Georgia, United States - Leaf-PdKOR-R3 | ecosystem: Host-associated > Plants > Phyllosphere > Phylloplane/Leaf | place: USA...
CTCTTTGGCAACTCTCAACCTCACTCTATTTCTCTCTTTTCAGTGCTGCAATGGCAGCTACTGCTGGCTGCCTTGGCAGCCCACTCTCTCCTACATTTCTCACATCTTTGGCTCTACACACTCTCTCCTCTTAACTCTCTTATTTTGCTCTCAACCGTATGCCTCTATTTATAGGCATTCATGGTGCTGCTCCACTTGTTCTTTGGTTAATAATGGTGGCCACCGTCTCCAGCTCATTCAACAATGGTAGCTGCCAATAGTCAATGGTTGGTGCCAACCATTTGCTGCACATGCAATGGCAACAACCCAACAATTACATCTGGTGCAATTGAATCTGATCTTAAACACAGTACTGAGTGCGAAAGGAATTTGTTGGACTCAAAGCTCTCAATTAAAGCTGGTGTTTGGAGCTTAGTAAGACAATTACTGCTGCTAAAATATTTTCTTATGTCTACCACGTCAGCTAGACATGATGTCCCAGAAACCTGAAAACGCTAGTTACATATCTCAACATGGCAGCTGGCGCTGTGCTATTCTTTACAGGTATTACAGGTGAAATTAATATTTGTAACTAATCGTGTCCAATGTTTTGCTTTGGTTCATGTATTTGGGTAGTGGGTGTCAGGATTTTCGCAACCTGGGTTTCTCGGGTTCCTAGTACTGTAGCTAGTTTCTCTTTCCTGAAGCCCTGCTTGTCCCTAGCGGACCAACCCCAACATTGAATTGCAATTTACAAGTGCGTGCGTGATTATACCAGTAAATATTAATATTATGTTTAGCTTCACAATTTTTTCTTGTGACAGCTATAGCATGTTATTGCACAAACAATTGCAGGGGACCTGTTATTGAATGCAGTTTGCCTGTTACGAGCCAGCCAAACAATTGTGTTGACTGGGAAATCGAAACTCTAGATGAGTTCAAGGAAGAAATTATATGTTCTTGAGATTTAGTTTCTGAAGTTTTAAAACAATGGCAATTTCAAATGTTAGCTCTGGCCGCTAACTGTTTAGTATGTCGGCTTTATGACTTCATTAAAGACATCTTTCACCAGATTTTTCAATAGCAGATCATGACATTATTCAAATAAACTACGTACGTCAACATGATCCGTAAAACACTTTCCACTAGTGCTTGATGCAATCAGTGGGTTTGAAGGACACTGTCCTCTTCTCAAGGTCGTAGCCTACTAGAAAATCCATTTGAGCCAGGTTCCCAAATATTCCTATTTGATTGGATGATATCATAGTGAAGCATAGTAAATCCTCATCGGCTTTGACAAATGTATTCAGTGGCTGCAACTTCACATCCGCATCAGTGAAATGAACTGCTATGACAGGAAGATCAATATCACCTGCACTTCTGAAACAAACGCTGAAAAGCCCTCGAGGGTCGCTAACACGTTCTGCCTTCACTGTTTCCTCCAACACTCTTTCTAATTCGGTGAAGAATTCAGAATCAAGAAAAGTTAAGGTGGTGCCTGAATCGATGATAACGTTACCCTCTTCAACATTACCATTTAACAAACCATTAGTATAAGGCAATCTCTTGTTTCCGACACTAATGGCCTCTAGTGTTACGTAATAGTAGGTATCAGGTTGTTTAGAAACCAAAGGAGTGGAAACCACATGGGGGCCGGAAATGACGCTATCAGTGCCGAATTTGATCTTGCTTGTAACATTCGATTGTTCAGATAATGGCACCAAACAGTATGAGAACTTGCCTTTAATTATCGAACTCAGTTGTGACACTAGGGAAAGAGTGCCACCACCGAGGCCAACTATGCCAGAACCTAGCTCATCGAACGTGCCACCATTTCCAGTACCGCAGCCAAACACAATTGGTGATAGGTGAACTGGACGGCTGCTAGTGGAGCCTATGGTAAACTTCTCAGTAGCAAGATTCCCATTAGTGTATGACTTGTCTCCATATGAGTAATGATACTCACAGATATTTGTATCCATGGCACAAGCTTGCTCAGAAACATCCAATGCATTGCAAAACCGACTCCCACATAACATGTGACGATATGATGAAGATCGTGACGGATCGAAGAGAGGAGATTTTTGCCTGTAACATGGATCGCAAGGCAGACACTGAACCCATGTTAGGTCACTACCGGTATCAGCTATTACAATTACCTCAACTAATGGTGTTCCAATGGACATTTTCATGAAGTATTCACCACCATTTGGTACCAAGTCATTTTGGAATGAATTTATATCAACTGCCTTAGTCTTGAAGACATTGACACGTGATATGGAACGAGAAAAAGCGTTGCGCAAGCGATCGAAATCGGTATGATTTGGGTTGTAAAGTGGGGAAAGAGGAGAATCACGATGAATAAGATTTAGAGTGAACCCTGGATCAGGGCTGGCTGCTGCGCCTAAGAGTGGAAATGGCGATAGACTAATGAAACATATGACAATGGTGACGAAACTGAAACTGGTGGTGGCCATTTGGGAAATTAAGGGGCTTGAAGAGTGGATTGGCATGGCAAAATAATTTATAGGAAACTAGGAATGGAGACAGGGTAATGGAAAGGTCATCCAAACGGGAGTTACTGTAATGATGGGGGAATATGAAAGGTGAAGGAGATCATGGGAGTGATGCATTACTGTTTTCATAATTGCTATATATATATATATATATCCGTTAAAGCCATTACTATGGCAATAATCAACAAAAATATTACTATGAAATTAAGAAAATTAATGGATTGGCGGCTTTCTGCATGTAGTTTATGGTTTGACGTTTTCCATGATCGGAGGGAATGCGATCAGGGGATTAATTAAAAATGTTAATATCGAGGGGAGGCCTAAAGAATTTTTCAGGAGTTACAGTTTTTTGCGTGAATTAAGCACTCATGCTTTTTCTACAGAATAGCTTCTAGCTAAACTTATTTTTTTACCCTTCATGGAACCAAAACAGACGAGTTGAATTAATACATGGGATATATATATAGTGCTTATTATTATGTTGAATTAATACATGGGATATATTGTGCTTACTATTATTTTTTTTTTCAAACCCAAAATAATAGATTGAAATTAATAAATATGGATCTTTTATATCTAACTCGGGTCCGGGTATTCATAACCCGGTCCGAAACCTGAATACTATAATTTACAATTATCTAATTCATAATTAGTTTGAAATACATGTAGTTTTTTAAAACTTTAAGATTATTGATTTATTTTAAATGGGGTTTAGGTTGGGGTTGGATAGATCAATATTCATTACCATCTTCAAACTTAACATTTTGCCTTCAAGGTCTAAAAATTCTTTATCTATTCAGATCAGTATCCATAAGGTTTTAGGGAAATTATCATCCATGAAGGTTAGACGCTGATTTTGTTAATATGGTATGGTGACGTTATTCATTTGTGATGGTCGCAATCTTCCCCAAACAAACCTTCAGATTGTCTGCCAAGAAAACACATGCACATCTGCTTCCATTTTTTTCCCAGATCGCCCAGAAAATAAGGGAGGGTGAAGACCAGAATCCAAGCACTGAAAGGCCATTCTGGATTATGTGAAAGAACAAAGTAAAACTCGCAACTGGCCATCGCCTTAATTATAAGAATGACACTGAAAGATCATGACGGAGGCTGAAGATTATGGAAAACAAACATAAACATGATAAAGTGGGAAAGCAATTTGCTCTGCCCTTCCCTTTATGATAATCCTTCTGTCCAACTAGTTTCAATTCCTTATTGTTTTTCCCTTTAAATCTCTTCTTATTTCTTTTTTTATATACTTATGAAATTTACGTATATCTTGATTAAACCTTTAAGATTTTAAAATTACTGACAATGTAAATTTATAATAATCCTGACATTTATAACATTTAAACTAGTATTTTATAAAAAACAAATTTAGAAACAACCAATTGATGCAAACCAGGATTAAATCCTTCTTATTTTAAATAGACAGGATGACAGAATTCCATCCTCGTTGAATTAATTCTCGTATCATAACAACATGGACTTGTGGACACACAGACGAGGGCCTATTTAACAGATACCATCCACACGTTTAATTAAGACTAAATAAAAAAAAAAAAAAAAGGAATTTGGTTGTAATTTATCACGATGCTAAAAAAAGTCAAGAAGCACCAAATCCTCAAGTCAAGGAGGACAGTGTTTACGGTATAGAACATGGCATGACGTAAGTGTTTGGTTACTGTAGTGGAGCAGAAATAAGAAATGCAAGCATCATCCTCTGACACCTCTACTTCAACTGCTCCAGTGATCTTTCGTCCTTAGAAAGAATATCGCATTTCTCTTGACTTATGGATTTGGTTGTTTTTTAATAATTTTTTATTTTTTAAGATTTATTTTTAATATTAATATAATAAAACAATATAAAAAAATTACAGTTTTTTTATACATATCCAAAATGGGAATGTTACAGTTTGGGCCCCCAGGAATCAAAGTCTGGATCCGTGTCTGGTGCTCTGATTAGCCACAAGGGTAACCTCCGATGTAACTCCACCCTTCGATTTCTAAAGGAATTATGGTAGACGACAAAGAAGATTTTAAACGAAGAAAATGCCCGATTTAGTAGAGTAGTTAGAGCAGTTGAAGAAAGAATGTCCTCTCTAGCTTTTAGATAATAAAACCCAGGATGTTTATATTACAAAGCAAACGCACCCACCACTCCATAACTATACACACACACAACCAGCTATATCCTGGCTGTCTTGCACTAACAATGAGAGAATCCTCGAAGCCATGGAGACCATTCACAGCTAATTGCTGTTCAGTCGAGGATCAAGCATTCTTTGGCAACTATAGCAGATGCAGGACATCAAAATCAGACGTTTCCAAGAGCATTGCTCCATTGCCATCGTTTAGAAGATTGTCATTCTCTGATCTTAGCCGTTCTTCATCAATTCGTATTAACGAGGATCTGGCACAGACTTTTGGGCCTGACTTGTTTGACTTTCAACTGAGTGAGTTACGTGCTATAACACAAAACTTTTCTAGCAGTTTCTTGCTAGGAGAAGGTGGGTTTGGAACTGTGCATAAGGGTTATGTAGATGATAATTTGAGGCAAGGTTTGAAGGCTCAGGCTGTTGCTGTTAAGCTTCTTGACATGGAAGGCCTGCAAGGTCACCGTGAATGGCTGGTAACCATAACTATTTTTTCCATTACTGTTTTCACTGTTATTTTCGTTATTTCTATGATCGGTGGCAGATTATAATCCTTACAAATCTTGACCCTTTTTATGCATGGTATTTCTCATGTAATTTTCTCGATTTTCATGATGTGAGATGCGTAGTACAACCCTTCACTGGGATGTCGGCCCTGTTTCACTATGTTTCTTATATCTCATCATGTCCAAAAATTCCTCTCATCATCTCCTTGGAGGTTTTCTAGTTTTCCCTCCTTTTATCTTCACTTGTACTATGATGGTAGCATTTCGTATTAAAGATTCGGAATATGATGAAAAGCAGGACAAGACAGAATATGATGAAAAGCAGTTATTCTATGAAAAGTAGTTGATATATGTTTTATTTCTTTCCAATGCACAATCTTTGTAATGTCTAGTTTACTTATGTCCAATCTCATCTACTCTCCAAACTCATCTTGAGTAATAATTTAATTGTTAATTCTGTAACTTCCAATAACTGCTGATTAATTGAATAAATCTTTCTTTATTGCAGGCAGAAGTAATATTCTTGGGACAACTTAGGCACTCAAATTTAGTAAAACTGCTTGGCTATTGCTGCGAGGAAGAAGAACGACTTCTTGTTTATGAGTTTATGCCTCGAGGAAGCTTAGAAAATCACTTGTTCAAAAGTAGGTTGGTCAATTCTATATTACAAAATCTTTTCTTCCTTCAGGTTATGATTTACATTACCTTCCAATTTATGTAATTCAAAATGGGTATATTCTCTATGGAAAAAAGCTTTTGAAAAATTAAGCTGACTGCCTGACTCTGATATTAATTTTATTGAATTGGTAAAAATGAAGAAAGGGGGTCGTGTGCAAGAAGAGTTCATGAAGATGATGGAAACAGCTACTAACTAGGTCTTGTTTCATTTATTGATGATCACAGGGCTTTCAGTGTCCCTGCCATGGGGCACAAGGTTAAAGATAGCAACAGGTGCAGCTAAGGGGCTAGCCTTTCTGCATGGTGCTGAGAAGCCTGTCATATACCGTGACTTCAAAACTTCCAATGTGTTGCTAGATTCTGTGCGTAAACCATCTCATTCTTTTCTCAATCAGATTAGTAGATGCCCAAACTTGACATGTCAGATGTTCTTTTTGATTATGCTGTCAGGATTTTACGGCTAAATTATCAGATTTTGGGCTCGCAAAGATGGGACCTGAAGGATCAGAGACACATGTTACCACTCGAGTGATGGGTACCTATGGATACGCCGCCCCCGAATATGTTTCAACAGGTTTGAGCACCAAATATTCTGTTGCCTCAAAGCTTTCTCTTGGGTCCATAACAGGAAGATTCTGTGATATACAATTCCAACCCTAACATTATCGTGCATGGATTTTTGAACTAATAAACTACATTACGAAAATGTAATATGATATGCGGCAATTACTGTGAGATTTGATCACTGACAATGGCTCGTCTGACAACGCATTTCAGGGCATTTGACAACCCAAAGTGATGTTTATAGCTTTGGAGTGGTCTTACTAGAGCTACTTACGGGAAGGAGAGCGACAGATAGATCAAGACCGAAGAGTGAGCAAAACATCATTGACTGGGCAAAACCTTATCTGACTAGCAGCCGCAGGTTGCGCTGTATTATGGATCCAAGACTTGCAGGCCAGTATTCTGTCAAGGGAGCAAAGCACATGGCCCTATTAGCGTTACAGTGCATAAGTTTGAACCCCAGAGACAGGCCCAAAATGCCATCTATCGTCGAAACTCTTGAAGCCCTCCAACATTACAAGGATATGGCTGTGTCTTGTGGGCAATGGCAAGCATCACCAAAATCCACTGCGAGAAATGGAGTTTCCCCCAGAGGAAGGTTGGAAAGTAGAGGTGCAAGTTATAGAAAATCAGCTCCAGTCACATCAAGAAAACGTAATTAATCATTTATAATAATGAAATACAAGGCTAAGTGTAAAAGATTTGTTAGATGACTGTGTAATACTTACCTTCCTCGTGTTCATTCCCATTTGTTTGATTATCTGTATCACTATTCAAATGGCTTATGCACGCTTACCTCCTAAAACTCTTTTGTTGGGATTTCGTACTTTTCTTCCTTGGTATCTAGCCAATGCCTTGATCACCAGAGATCACTACTGCTACATATCAAACAAGAATTCCCGATTGATCCTCAATTTATTACTGCATCCAAGCTTCTGCCCTCGACACCAACAAAAAAAACTGCTTCTTGTGGGATCGTGTGGCTTGTGATCTCCAAACTGGTTATCTTGTCGGTCTAGACCTCAGCAATAACTCCATTGCCAGTGGAATCAGCGGCTCTAGCAGTCTCTTCAGTCTGACAGGAGATGAGTGGCAGTTGTGGGAGGAAGAAGAAGAGAAAGCTATGTATTTATACCAATCAAACAAGCAATCTCAAATTATTGGTTGATACGTGTGGAAAGTGTAGCAATATTGCTGGAAAATATTTTTTATTTAAAAATATATTAAAATAATATATATTTTAAAAAAATTATTTTTAATATCAACTCATTAAAATATATAAAAATATAAAAAAATAAATTTTAAATTTTTTAAAAATATAATTTTAACCATTCCAAACATTGTTTAACTACAATCATAAATTATTTCTATGTTAAATCATATATTTGAATAAAGACAATTAGGAACTATATTTTTGTTCAAACTGTAATATTTTTTAAATACTTTTCCAAGTGTCATTTACTAAATTTTTATTTAAGTACTGTTATTGTTAAAAAAAAACTTTTAAAGTCACCCAAAATTTAAAACTGCTTGAAATTGATACGTAAACAAGATTAAAAAGAACGATTACGCTTACACCAATAACAAATAGACAAAGAATAAAAAAATATATTAAACTTGAAATTTTATTATAGCATTGAACAATGAAATGTGAAAATTCTTTTCATTTTAATTTTAAATATTTTTAAAGAATTTTTTAAAATTTTAATTTTATATTAGGTTTAATAGATATTAAACTTTATAATTTATTTTGTATATAGTTATCTCGATCTTATAGCCCGGATTGCAAGTTTTACAAGTTAGTTATGATAACTCTAGTCATTTGTTGTCATTTTTTAATTTTATCATTTAACATTAGGTTAATTGATAATTGAACTTCAAAATTGTTTTTTGACTTTCTTTTTATGAGGTTATCATGATCTTATGATTCAGGTAACGAGTTTTGCGAGTTAGCCATGTTCACTCGGGTTTTAACTTGTCCTTGTTTTAATTGAATATTTTTTTTTTCAATTTCATCCTTCAACATTGAGTTGATTTAGAATTGGATTTTATATTTATTTTTTATTTTCTTTCTATAGAATTATCTCAGTTTCCTAACCCGAGTTTAACAGGTTAACCTAGGTTGACTCATGTTATTTTTTTTCAATTTAATCCTTCAACATCGGTTTGATTGAGAATTAGGTTTTATAAATTTTATTTATTTATTTTTTACAAGGTTATCACATTCTTATGACCCAGGTTAGGCTGATTGACTCGGGTTTTATTATTTTTTTAGTTGGATTTTTTCTTCAATTTTACCCTTCAATATTGGATTGATTAGGAATTAGGCTTTGTAATTTATTTTAGTTTGCATTCTATAAGGTTATCTTAATTTTATAACCTAAGTCATAGGTTTTGTTGATTAACTCATATGGTTTTTGAATCTAATTTTTTTTAAAAAAATTCATCCTTCAACATTGAGTTAATTAATAATTGAATTTTATAATTTATTTTGATTTGCTTTGTATGAGTTTATCTCGATCTCATGATCTAGATTTGACAAGTTAACTTAGGTTGACTCAACTCATATTTTTAGTTAAATTTTGATTTTAATTTTATCATTCAACATTGAGTTGATTGAGAATTCAATTTAATATTTTTTTTATTTGTTTTCTATAAAGTAATCAAGGTCTCGTGATCTAAGTAACGGGTTTGATAAGTTAACCCGAGTTTATCTAAGTTGATATAATAAGTTGTCGTTTTAATATTTAAAAAAGATATTATCTTAATGTATTTTTAGTTAAATTATATTTTTATTAATTTTTCCGGTTATTTTTTAATCTACTAAATCGATCAAATACAGATAAAGTTAATTTTTGTACAGTTTTTTTTTTTAAAAATATATTAATAATATCTAATAATTTTTTTTAAAAAAAAATTGATCAACATAACACGGGCAATTACTAGCTAGGTTGAACAGCCTTGAAATATAAGCCATCAAAAGGTTATGAGCATGGGTTCTGGCAAAGAAAGCAAGCACAGGTTGAAAATAAAGGGCTTCGAGTCCAAGCAAAAATCATAGGCAAGTGCCGTAAATTGATGGCATTTAGCATTAACATAAAATAATGAAGATCTTTCTTCAAAACGCACGGCATAAGAAAGACAGAAAGAAAGAATTCCGTTCTTTCAAATCACCCAAAATCTCCCCCGGAGAAACTGTGACCAGCTAGCTTGCTTCGGTCAAAATTAAGAGGAAATGCTTCGACTTCAAACCAACCAAAATGGTTGACTTTTGTAAAAGAATTTGATCCCTCTTTCGTCGATTGCCTAACATACGTCGAGCAAAGTTGACTGCCCGCTGGCGAAAGAAATTGGGTAAGAATCAATAAAAGAATAAAAATGTAAAATAAAAAAAACTGGGAGGTTGAATGTAATTTTGAAGTCTAAATCAATGGCCCGAGACCCCATGAAGATTGTTTAAAGCTATTATCGTAGAAAAGAGATATTTTTAACACAGTCATATTACAAGAAAAGTCAATCAAATACCAAAGTTAACTTTACCAAGTAATTATGATGTAGTTTCGGGTCACATGAACCCAGCAGGCGTGCATAATAATTATCGGCAGCAATGGTAGAAGAAGATACAAGGTGGCTAAGAGAGGGGAGGGAGGCTTCGACATTACAAAAGGGAGCACATGGAGTTAATGTGTTCTTCAAACTATCATATGAACTGCCCATGAACAAGTCAGCATCACAAGAAGGATCCTCTTTGTCTTGGAGGATGCGTGAGAAACGCACTAAAACAACATGCACTTGCTCTCAGTGCGTGGCCACCTCACCGCAAAACCTCCCCACTTTCCTTAACTTTTTCGAGCACACGGATTTAAAATTCATCGAACTTAGCACAACAAACATCTTATCAGCAAGTCCCATAGCACAACATTCTAACATTACCTCCGCTCAAAAAAACATGGCCTTCAACAGCAAACCCAAGAAACCTCATGCCATCCCTTCTCGATCCAGCCTATGCACCACGCTTTTCTTCATTGTTCTCTTCACCATCCCTGCCCTTTTTCTCCTACATGCCCCAACCACCTCCATTTGCACCACCTTGATTGCCAACCATGCCAATAAGCCCTGGTCAGGTGATCTAAGAAACGCGGACTTTGCATGGAACCGCCTTGCCTTCATTGAAAATAAACCCCCTCCGGTCAAGCTCAAGATTGCTGTTTTCTCTCGCAAATGGCCTGTTGGCACAACCCCTGGTGGCATGGAACGCCATGCCTACACTTTACACACCGCTCTAGCTCACCGCGGCCACCAAGTGCATATCTTCACCTCTCCTGTAGATGAAAATAACCCATCTGTTTCTCATGGTAGTTCGATATCTTATCCACAAATTCATTTTCATGAAGGGGAGCCGGGCAAGTGGAGGTATAACAAGGCATGGGAGCAATTTGATGAGGAGAACCACCGTGAAAGACCATTTGATGTAGTTCACTCGGAGAGTGTGGCTTTGCCTCATTGGTTGGCTCGCAACGTTCAGAATCTTGCCGTTTCCTGGCATGGTATAGCTCTTGAAAGCTTACAATCAAGTATTTACCAGGACTTGACACGAAAACCAAAGGAGCCCATCTCTCCTGATTTTAATAGAAGTCTCCATGGTGTTGTCCCTAAAGTGCTTAATGAGATCAGGTTTTTCAAGAACTATGAACATCATGTTGCTATTAGTGATAGTTGCGGTGAGATGCTAAGGGATGTGTATCAGATTCCTAGCAGAAGAGTTCATGTAATTGTCAATGGTGTAGATGAACATGGTTTTGGAGTAGATGTGAGATTAGGCCATGAGTTTAGGTCTAAAATTGGTGTCCCAATTAATGCTAGTTTAGTACTTGGTGTTGCTGGAAGACTAGTGAAAGATAAAGGGCATCCTCTTCTCTATGAAGCATTTTCCGAGTTCATGACAAAACACCCTGATGTCTATTTAATTGTGGCAGGGTCTGGTCCATGGCAGCAAAGATACAAAGAACTAGGCACTAGAGTCTTGGTTTTGGGATCTATGAGTCCATCTGCATTGAGGGCATTCTATAACTCGATTGATATCTTTGTGAATCCAACACTTAGGCCTCAAGGGCTTGATCTTACTCTCATGGAGGCAATGATGAGTGGAAAACCAGTTATGGCATCAAGATTTCCTAGTATTAAAGGTACTATTGTTGTTGATGATGAGTTTGGATTCATGTTTTCTCCAAACGTGGCGTCTTTACTGGAGGCATTGGAAGCTGCGGTGATGGAAGGATCAAGAAGACTAGCTCAAAGAGGGAAGGCGTGCCAACAGTATGCTGCTTCCATGTTCACTGCCAGTAAGATGGCTTTGGCATATGAAAGGTTATTTCTCTGTATCAAAAATGAAACATATTGTACTTATCATTAGTTAGAATATAGGCTCTTTTTTTGGTTTTACATTTTTATTTAATTTTTACTGGAAAAATTATTGAAATATACCATGTCGCTTCAGTTTGTTTGCTTCAAAGAATGATTAAGATCATTTCATGTGACAGTGAAGATAAAAAAAAACCTCCATGTTGTCTAAGATTCGGTAAACCTTCAAATGAAATAAAACGATCAGACTGTGAGGTAATCATCTTCATGATCTTATTGACTGCCAAATTCAAAAATGGATTTTCGTTGATTTCATTTCAGATCAAAATCCTTGATACAAGAACTTCCTCTCCTGTAAAACTAAAAAAGTTTTGGCCCAAGTAGCAAGTACAAGTAGACATTGATATAGCCATACAACTTTTGCCTCCCATTGTCTACTTGAACCTGACCACACCATAATCTTGGCTACCTATTAATACAGTAGTGACGTAGAAATACGTTTAACTTCGAACTGATCATAGGCATGTCTGGTCCTCAAGAATAACAACAAACTAGAAGTTAAGCCCAACACCGATAGGCATCCCCACCACAAAAACGTTAAGTAATAGCACTGCCTTCCCATGCAAACTGCCGAGTCAGTAATGATGTTTAGGCTAGAGCTTGCATGGGAATCATATACTAAAGCTGCTAGAACACCATAAACAAGTGACCCTAATGGGATATTTGTGATAAGAATGTTGTGATTGACGCCAATGCTATTAGGCCCAAATAGCTCAGATGTTATTGAAACTGCTGCGGCAAAGATGAATCCAGAGCTCAATCCAACTAATGCAGTGCCTATATGTAATGCCAGACCATTGCCTGACGCAGCAAGCAAGAAGAAGGCTATTGGGGTTGGCACAAGGGCAATGGTAAGCCATCCAGTCCTTGCAAAGTAGATCTTCCTGCAGAAGACATCATGAATTTTTAGCATAACATAATGTCAAGGCTGAAATATCTGTAGGATTTTGCATCACTTTATTTAGTGTTCAAGAAAGAAAGACTGCAAATCAATAGAAGGTAAAGGAACCATATCCAATTCACTCTGACCCAGCTGAAATTAGAAGTCAAGAAAACTTAGTAAGATCACTTACGCGCGAATGTAGTCTGGTGCTGCTGAAAGCAAGCGGCCGAAAAAGGAGAAGGATGAATAGAGAGTTACAAGAGTTGTAGTGTTTGAACTTTGTCCGACCGACTCTGCTATTTGGCCTAAATTGTTGCTGTATACAAGGCCAATGGTTCCCCCACAGAAATATGCAATGTAATATAGCCAAAAATCCAAACTGCGTACCAGCAACCACGCAGGGTGCTCTTCCCCAAGCATTTCTAATCGATCTTTCTTAACCATTGTATCACAGCACCCATCTTTTTCACCACCGCTTTTCTGTCTTGTATTTCCATACACAGTTTCATTTTCATGATAACTTGACTCACGGGTAAGTAGCTCTTTGTGAAGCTCAAGATCTTCAACATCCACAAGCATGAAGCCAGAGCCATGAAGGCTGAAACTAGAATGGATGGTCCGGTGAAACCATTCTCTAGCATAGACAATACCAGGGATACATAATGGGAAAATTAGTAGAAAAATTGCTCCACCAAAGAGAAGACGAGCTCTCGTTTCATCAGACGAATTTGAACCAAAGAGAAGAAGATAAATTCCCGTGAGGATGGATAAGAAATTCAATATGAGAAATATAATGGAATCACGGCGGACTCCATCTGGAGGAAGGGGGTCTAAAGATGGTTGACGAAGAATTGGGATCAATGCTGCAATGGAAGAGATAAGGGGAATAGAAGCATTTAAAAGAAGATATATCGCATTTGATGATGAACCTATTGCATTGTCAGCGAGAGTGTATAGGGCTGCACTCACACCGTTGAAGGCTATCGTGAGGGATAAAGCTAGGGGCCGGTTAGCAGAGAAATTTTTTATGCAAAGGACAAAGCATACAGTGTTGAACCAACAAATACTGCATCCAGCCAACAGACAAAGAAGAAACACCTGCAAAAACAAATTCACTAAAAAGAATGTTGTCTTGATGATGTAAGGATAAAAAAAAATGAAAATGTAGGAAAATGTAAGCACACTCGAGTATATTTCATCAAATACTTCCTTCTGCTTTTGCAGTAATAATAGCATGTGAAGCCTAAGCATTTTCACTTGACATTGCTTTCTGTCCACAACAGATTTTCTTATGCTGCTTCTCTATATTATTTTGATAGAAAAATGTTCTCCCCCAACACTTTTCTAACAAAGAGCACTCCAAGTATATATTCAGACTCTGGATCTTAATAATGTAGAATTTCAGAATCTTGAAGAATAATTACAGAGGAGTAACATTTTTTCTTTTCAGAACACAATCCAGGAAACATTTTTTTTCTTCCTTATTGGGTCGGAGTCCTGCTTAATTCTGATGTAAACTTCACCTTAATTAAAACCACAGGTTATAAATACAAGATAAAGTCATCTACAAGTCTGAGGTTTTCCGTTCTGGAACTTATGTGTCACCCCATTAATATAAGAAATCATATAAGCCAACAGATATATTTTTCATGTTTTAGCACAGGCAAGGAGAGGGAAGGAAATCAAAGAGAAATGGAGGAAAAAAAACCTAACATCCCTGTGAACCATGGCCAAAGGCAAGGATAGGAAAGAAACAAAAGGGGTTGGAAACAGAAAGAAAAAATTAATTAAAGCAGCTAGCAAACAATCCATTAAGCACCTACTGCTAGTTTGGCAATTGGCAAACATACAACCACTAGATTTGCACTACTCTCATCAGCAGTATGTGACAGAAAGTTTGTGGTATATACTATATACCCAAGAAGGAAGGACTAAAGAGGTACTCGAAAGTTTCTACAACTAAAATGGAGGATATGAACTATAATATCCTGTCCAACATCAACAGTTGAGAAAGTTCATGGCTCGTATATAAACAAACAATGCAGGAGGGATACACACAGAGCATTTCTGCTATGCTTTTTCCACAATTTTCTCTCTTTTCAAATCGGTTTCTATTTTATCAGAACAAATGTGATATTTTTCGAAAGAGCTTAATTAGGAGAACGGGACATCTAATAGGAAAATTTATGTACCATGACTGGATATTATAAATAGCCAAGCCAATTGAGGTCTAGTTATATTGATACTCCTATTTTATATAAATAGTGGTGCCTTAGGATTTTTGCAAAGGTAACGCAGGAGGAACAGTGTAGCATGTGCAAGTGCATTTAATATCCAGCAATTTCTAGATGCTTCTGTTGATCATTTATTAATCTTACATCAGATAGGACTTTCAGTTTCAGCACTGGTGTCGTGGTCCAAGCAGTAATCAAACTTGGAAGTTTGAACCTTTTTTTTTTTTACAGCAAACTTAGACTTCTGATTTATAAATTTTTGATTCAAATTCCAGAATGGATGGCTCCATATTATGAACAACTAACAAGTTTTGTCACTGTATATCTAGGAGCTCTCTCTAGCTGCGGCCACATGCATCTCAAACATTTACAATGTAGTTCAAGTGTGGTCAAGTTCATGAGATTCCTCTTTCCAATTCTTCTGGCCCGTGATTAGTTAATTATCAACAACTCCCAGAAAGACAGAAAGTACGAGAGATGTTAAAGAAAATGACATGCTAGCTACTAATTACATTTTCTGGCTACATATAGAACTCAATGATTAACCTTGTTAGTTGCTACGGGAGTTTGAGAAGATACGTTTTACAAGGACGAGAATGTACCAGCATCCTTGTTTGTAGACACGGGAGTCTGATAACGTGGTGGGCGTAAAGATTATTTTTTATTTAAAAATATATTAAAATAATTTTTAAAATTTATTTTTCACATCACCGAACCAAAACAATTCAAAAATAATAAAAATTTAAATTTAAAACAAAAAATAATAATTTAAAACAAAAAAACAAATTCAACCCTCAATACCAAACCACCACTAAATCATTGATAATAAACATGCAGATTAGACATTTTAGAATACATTTTCTAAAACGTAGAATGCCATGTGGAGGA
>Ga0325414_1003764_pt1 | contig 15826 bp, 9 predicted proteins | sample PopdelMetagenome_8_FD_206183 | JGI IMG/M metagenome (GOLD analysis project Ga0325414, IMG submission 206183) | Populus deltoides microbial communities from Bellville, Georgia, United States - Leaf-PdKOR-R3 | ecosystem: Host-associated > Plants > Phyllosphere > Phylloplane/Leaf | place: USA...
GAGTCAAGCTTAAATCATTATTCAACAAGTTGAACACGTACTCACGCTCGAAACTCTCTGGGACTCCCTTGTCCTTTGCTCTCGCTTTTTTCTCCTTTATATCGCACTTTCTGCAATATAAAAACTCACGAAGCATTTACTGCCATAAACATGCAAGATTTTCGATTTCTTTTATAATAAAAGCTGCACCAACGCGCGTCCACCTAATTTTTGTAAAGTGTTATTATAATTATTTTTAAAAATATTTTTTATTTGAAAATATATTAAAATAATATTTTTTATTTTTTAAAAATTATTTTTAATAGCACATTCAAAAAATAAAAAAATTATATTAATTTTAAAAAATAAAAATAAAAAAATTTAAATTTAAAATTTTTAAAAACACATTTAAAATATAAAACCATGAGGTATGCGCTGAGCTTTCATTTTCAAACATTCACATATTCCAGTCAAAGATTTCGATCCTTACCTGCAGAAGGAATAGTCTACTCTTCATTTTGGAAGAGTGATGTGGAGCCTATGCCTTGTCATTATTTTTTTGTTTTCCATGGGCGTCACCTGACAAGAACGAATACTATGAAGAATTATTACGAGTAATAGATTATGTTCAATAATCTTGTGCCTTGCTATAACTCTTGCGTTATCTGTAATTTATGATGGTGAAGTTGACAGTTTTACCAGAGTAATCTGATGCTGGTGCGGGCCCCTGCCCCGTCAGCATACCCCGTGCGCGCCTTATTTATATGGTTGCTTTCCAGGCAATATTCTAACAGTGTACAGTCCAAGTTCTTCACAATCGACTCACACACTGGACGCTGGGAAAAAAATTGCACTTCAAAAAGGCCACCAACATCATCACTGGACGCTAGAACTTGTGTGTTAATTGTTCCCTTTTCTGTTCAAGAGGCTTCTTGAAGTGTTGTGGTGTAGTTCAAAGAAAAATGACGGGTCATTCTCATGTTTTAAAGCTACTACTGCACGTTCATCGGATTGAATCTAGATGGAGGGGTTGTGAATTTGTGGGTTTTGGAGATTATGTTTTTTTCTTCGGTTTGGGATGTTGATGGTAAAGATGTGAGATCAGCGTTGGGAGGGCCGGAGAGAGAAGGAAGGAGATTGGTGACGGGAGAGGGAGGAGGAGGAAAAAAGGGGGGAATTTTCGAGATAGCCAACGCTTAGAACCGCGCCGAAATGATCGATTGAGATATCAATTACAGCGCATGCTGAAGTTTTACACCTGATTGTCATTTTCTATAGTCAATTTTTTCCAGCAACTGCTGTCGCATGGGGGCACTAAAAACTTGTATTCACCATGCAGCACCAATGCAATCCAGTTACATCACCGGGTAATGCGTTTGCATCCAGACTATCCACGCTCACAACAGGTGAAGAATTCAGAATAGAATTTAAATCTCAGGCCATGGCCCTTTTCCCCTTGAAGAAACTGACAGTCAACTTCTGTTGCAGTAAATTTGAGGTCAGGACTAACACAGCGTTACAATCAAGAATTGCTTGTAGAAACTAACAAGAAATCCTGGAAAACAAAAATATTCATAATCCTGTATAGGGGGCATAAGAATTCCAAAAGAGTGAAGAGTGAAGAGTGAAGCGAGAACAATTTGCATTAGCAGCATCAGGACCACCCAAAACAACATCACCAACGCAAAATTGTCACACAATCTCACCTCAACAAATGATTCCTCGAATATTAAACCTCTATAGGGGCATGTTCAGACAGCTGGCAAAAATAACTAAAGCGTCCCAAAACAAAAAAACTTTGCAAAACTTCATTGGAGGATTGGTAGATAAAATGCAAGAAGGAAACATCCAGGTTCCCAGTCGTATTACTGTGATGGGTAGGTAGCTCACTCACTTAGATCTCACTTCTTCTTTGCAGCATCTCCAGCCTTAGTCTGCACATAGAAGAAACATGTTCGGGATCAACAGTTTGGATGTGGAGGCTAGAAAAATCCAATAATAAGGAATGGGATTGCCAAAGAAAACTTGCTAAATTACCTTCTTTACACCTCGAACTTTCTTGGCCCTATTCTTCCTTTCCTTTAGTTGCTTCCTTGATTTTTCCACCTTGGTGGCTAGTCCATTCTATCATCAAAACAAGCAATTATTCAGCATAAAACACAAAAAACCCAGGCACTAGAGTACTCAGTATACACAATCATGTTGAACTTCAGAAAACTAAATCAGTTTCTTGTTTCACCAATACATGTGGTGGTCGTATGGCAAATATGGTTCCAGATCAAAGAGCTAATAGCTAGCATATATCCTAAACTGTACATGTTTGTGAGGCTTAACAATAAAAGCAGACATAATTATTCTAACAAATACACCAAAGCAGTGCGCAAATATAGAATCTGCATTGTCTGAACATAAAAATTCTGATACTGGTCTCAAGAAGAGTAAAAAAGGCATTCAACATCTTCATACCGCAGCTTGTCTACATCAGCTTCCATTGCATTGGCAAAAAAAATACTCTTCACCTTGAATAGTTTTTAGCGGTACCAAATTCCTTGTTATTGATCCAGAATCAATTCAGTCAAATTTGAATTGTAGCAAGAAAAATGTTACACATATAAGCTGCAAGCAAATGTTGAATCTGTTTTGTCTTGAACATAATAAAAAACCTTTATAACGCAGGTTTCAGATGCTTTTGTGAGACATGTCTAAAGAAGAATAAAAAATGCATCCAGCATCATCATACAACAGTTTGTGAATATTAGCTCACCTTAGCTCCAAACTCCCCAGCTCGTTAACATAAGGAAAAAGGAGAACATTTGGACTCTAAATCAATAACACAGGAGATGACTTTCCAGAAAATTGACAAGTTAACGATCCAATCAGCAAGCAAAGTACTTCTATAGCAGCTAACTTCTGTAGTCTCTCAATTAGGTGAAGACTAGATGGAAATGTAGAGTGACACATTATCCATAACCCCTCAAACCATCTTACCAATTAAAACTAATGCTATCCTAGGATCACAAATGCATTTGCATTTCTGCATTCAAAACTGGAGACAATACTCTCCGTGAATAATGTGCAAAAGGCTATAGAAAGAAGTGATACATATAGGCTCTCAGAATTCTATTTGAAAGTTAAGAGAAACTGAAAGGTGTGTTTTAAGGTATTGGCTAGAAAATTCCCAGGCTACTTGCATACATACCACATGGATGTAAAGAAGAGCTGATTTGACCAAAGTGCTTATACGACTGGAGAAATAGTTGATGCAAGTAAAGTTATTGCGAAAAAAATTGAGTAGCTAGGATCATGAAAAGGTTTCGATATGTTTATAGTTTAATAAGCATCCTGAAGGGTTCTAAAAATGTCTATCCTACACTAGGTTTTGTTCTTTGTTTGCACTATGAGTAGGCTACCCGGACAGATGATTCTATTTATAATCTGAATTAACAGAATAGGTTTGTTCATTCACAGAGAAATTTCAAGCTAGCAAAAACCAATAATTCCACATAATCAGAAATCAAGCAAAGGGTTATAACATTTTCTTTTAATCAAATAATGCTGAAAAAAATCTATCAGCAGGTATTATTTTGCCCATTCGTTCCTTGAATTAACTATTAGTCTCACTAACATATTGAGTGTTATGCATACGCATTGCAGCTGCATAAAGATGATTCGACACCAACAAAGGAACAAGACATTCAACAAATGCACTAAATGTAAGCAGATGATGAACATTCTAGAGCAGTAGCAGGGGAGTTAAGCAGATTGGCAGTTACCCTGATTAGCCTGTACTTGGGCTCGTACTTCTTGGCGCTCTCAACAGAGTCATAAATCAGCCCAAACCCAGTTGATTTCCCACCTCCAAAATGAGTACGGAACTTGAACACAAAAATCGAATTCAGGTCTTTCACTTCATATAAACTTGCCAACTTCTCTTTCAATTCAGCCTTCATAATATCCCATCATCAGATACCAAAAATCACAGGAAAAAAAAGCAGTTAAAAACATGAAAAAAAAACTAACCACATACCTTAGAAACATTAGCTCTCCCAGGATGCAAGACGTCAATGATCTGTTTCAAAAACCATGATTAGTTTATAGACTGTATTATTCTAGAAACCAAACAGACCTAAAAAAGAACAAAGAAAGGAAACTGAAGAGATGGAACTCACAAACTGCTTCCTAGAAAGAAGCCTGTTTGTCATAAACTTTCTTGTTCTAATAGTCACAGCCTTGTCTGCCATGGTTGTCTGTAACTAATAGGCTTCTTCTCTCCTTGACGACGCTGATAGGCTTTGATTCGGACGGAGGCTGCCTTTGGGCAAGGAGTGGAAGATGAAGGTATTATTATTAGGGTTTTATGCAGTAACAGTGTGAAGCAGTTTGGGTTCTGTTTGGCTCTCGGTGGTTGTACGCTCCAGTGTGTGATTAGATCTATCCGGCTCCAGCTCGTGATATCTAATCAAAGGACATGGGCCTGCAAAAAAGACTCGCCTAATACGGGCCTGAGTTCAGGTCAAATGTAACTTTCCAGTCCATCCACAACAACATCAGATAGATTACACGTCTGAATCGATAAACGGTCCAGATTCATGGGTTCATAATAGATGGGACCAATTGTTAGTTGACACGCCCGCACCTGATTGAACTTGGCATACTTCCCCAGTTCCAAAAGCTACAACTCTAACTAACTAGCAACTATAGGGCGAAGCGAAACCGTTACGTATACAGTCCAATACCAACCCCCTTTCCCCTACTAACTTTCTTTATTCTCGTAATTCTATCCATAATAAAATAAAAAAACTCGTAATCTCTCCAAAACCCACAGGAAAAACGAAGAAGAATCTTGAAAAGCCTAACATAATTCATACATATAGACAAGCAGAGCACAATGGCATCAACGATCAAGTTTAGTAGACCACCAATTCTTGCGTTTCTTTTGCTTCTCTTAATGTCCTTCTTGTATATATCTTTGGCCGCCTATTGTGGTTCAATGGGTGGCTCCTCTGGAGAAAGTTCTACCGTCTCTTCAGGCGGTGGCCCTTCTTTCTCCTCCGGCGGGAGAGGCTCTTCTTCCTGGGACTATATAGACTCTGGGGGAAGTAGAGGGCAGGGAGGAGGACGGAGAGGCAGCAAAGTAGATGTTATAATATTTGTTACCGGCGTCGTGATCTTAGTTTTATTCTTTGCCGGTTTTATGATTGCCTTCTGCTGCTCTGAATACCAAAAAGATCGGAAAAGGAAAAAATCAGAACAGTACAGGAGAGAGCCAATAAAATCAGAACAGTACACACTTATAATGGTTCAGGTACACTCTGAATATCGGATAGTGATAGTGTTTTGGTTTCTTTAACAGAACAAAGATTCAAATCAAATCAACTGTCCTTTTGGTTTCTAAACAAGGACTCCTGCTTTCCTTTGTAAAAGAAGGAATCTGATGCAGTAAAGAAATCAATACCCAAAACCTGATAGAGCTAGTTTATAGTTCTTTGCAATCCTGACATTGTAGGTGGGCCTAATGGGCACGGCTCTTTCACTTCAAAACGAGCTCAATGAAATTTCCAGCACTGCAAACACTTCTACAGCGAGGGGATGGCACCGCATACTGACAAGTGAGTTATGATCAGGACTTTCCTGGTATCTTTTTTGGAACATCATATTTATGATTTGTTTTTGACTCCGTGGCATTCAACTAATGCCGTGTCTCTTTTTCAACTATGGATTCAGAAACAGTGTCGGCGCTTCTACGATATCCAGAATACATGATCTCTGGCTTTTCATCGGTATGTCAAACCTATTTTATTCTGTAACTGATTTCGGCCCCTCTCTTTACTGCATACCTATGAAATAGTCACTGCCTTATGTTTAAGCAATCAATAGAAGCTGTCGCTGACCACTAATCTTTGTTTATCTTCATTTCTTCTTATAGATCATATAACGATTGAACGTTTTTATGTGCCCCACAAATTTTCTAATAGGTAGAAAAGTATAGTACCACTGGAGTATTGCTAATGAGGTTCAAGCAGCTCTCGAGTGAAGAAAACGAGAAGTGTCATGCAGGATCACTGGTAAATTTCAACAACGTCACTATACAAAGAGAAGGCGTTCCTGGAAAAAATTACGTAGTAGTAAGTTCATCTGTTTCAAGTACTTCCTCTGACAAATCGATTACTTTTCTTGTTTGTTTTGACATACTGAGCTAACTATTTGTTCGTAATACTTTATCCTTTTCAAAGTACTACATGTCTACTAAATACTCTTTAGGATGACTTTGGATTGATCAATTGGAGCAGCATACGCTTCTGAACCTTGGAGTTTTTTTGTTTTTTTAGTAGCACATGGTCACCAAACCCCTAGATGCAAATTCTACAAAAGGAATATGATCACAAAACACTGCTACAGGGGCAAACTCTCCTTTTCTTTCATTTTCTTATACTGAATCTACTTTAAGTGGTTATTTAATTGATCAAGGAAGTTCCGTATCACGAATATTGTTAACTTGAAGATAGCCTTCGCTGTAGCTTCAAATGAAACAAAAACATGTATAAACCAGACATTATTTGATGCTCCGAAATGTCTGCTGAATCTTTCCTTTCTAAACTATCATTGGTAAACATTAGACTATCTGTATCTAGATCTTCTTATGGTGAAATCTTCTGCGTCCTCCTTCAAATGGAATTAAAATGATGCTGTGAGAAAAATAAGGGGATATTTGTTATCCAAGAAAGAAGTGATGCGTAAGCTGGACAGAAGCTAATACTAGCTGTTTATTCTTGTCTTTAGATGGCTCCTACTTGTTAACTTGACCTCTTGCAGGACGTATTTTGAAAGTCTGAAATATCTGTATTTTTTATTATTCTACCCATACTTTTCTCCTGACACCCGTTCACAGGTGACAATTCTGGTGGCTGCTAACGGTACGTACAAAGTTCCTGCTATTAGAAGCACAGAGGACATCAAAGGTGCCTTGCTATCTCTGAATGTTGATGCACAAGAACTTGAGGCGATAACAATGACATCCTAAATATTTTATTATCCACTATATAACACTTCTCAGTTTGGGCCTCCTGTTGATCCTATAAGTACATTGTATCTGATATACATTGCCATTGTTCTATATAGGCTGTGGAGGTGCTCTGGACGCCGCAGGCTGAGAATGAAACATTGTCTGAGCAGGGATTTCTCCAAAACTACCCACGTTTGAGGCCGGATTTTATGACCTGATAAAGGCATCTGTTCGAAACTTTGATGACAGGCAATTTTTAGTTTTGGAACGCAATACACTGCAAGTAGGAAGATGTTTTCGTTATGTCAAGAGTCTCCCCCACTTGTAGGATTGATTACAATATACTCTAGGATATGTTTGACACCTCTATGTGCTAAGAAACTTCACTCTGTTTATATCTGCCTGTAAAGACTTACCTCATTTAGACACAATTTCTGCGAATAGCACAACAGTTGAGAAATTTGTTGTAGGCTTACCATTTGATTAGCTATTTTCCAAATAAACAAGCTCTACCCAGGGCTTCTTTGTATCATAATCATAGTTTTGTACTTTAGGTACTTTTCGGGCGAACATAAGAAATTAATCTGACAACAAAGGATGGATATGAGGATGATAGTTTTTGTTCTTGTAACTTGATGCGACCATCCCGTTTAATTTCACATATATCCCACAAACAGTTTGGTGCCATTTATGTAGCCAAGTTTTGTTACCTTGACTCTTCACTTTCTATAAACTACCTATCTTAATTCACAGAGGAAATCAAAGGTGCCTTGCGAGCTTTGAATGATGATGCAGAAGAACTTGAGGTAATAATAATGACATCCTAAATATTGTATTATCAACTATGTGTACGTTGTATCTGATATACGTTACCATTGTTCTATATGGGCTGTCGAGGTGCTATGGACTCCGCAGGCAGAGAATAATACCTTGTCTGAGTAGGAATTCCTTAAAATTATTTGTTTTTAAGCTCTAATTTCTGAAATCGTGAGTCCTGATTTAAAGTTATTTGCAGGGGTACGTAGTATTATATTCAGATAAAGATAACAGAGAATAAGGTGTAAAATAATCATGTAGCTTATTCACTAGAAAAGAATAATTCCAGCAATCAAACTTAAACGAGAAGTGTGCCCAGTACAAGCCACGGTTGCAACTCCATGCCATATCCCTCGGTAGAGATATTTCATTCTAGATAAATTGTGTCTGATATTCTCAAGCTAACAGTACCGAAATCGAGCTGCAAGTTTGGTTTCTGTAAACTAATCGGAAATGTGAAGCCTCGAATTTCCACAGATGACAACCATGGTACGTGCTCTGAAGGACAGATATTTACAATTATGGGTAGCAGGTTCCAATTAATGGGCGACTAAGACACACACCAGCATATTTGGCACGTTGTAGGCTTCGTAGTCATACAGCCCTGTGTAAACCCAACAAGAAGTCATGGAGCCATAAGTGAGAAAGTGGGGGGATGGGATGCCGGCATTAATTACATTTGTTTTGTGTTTTAAAAAAGTTTTTTTTTTCAAATTATTTTAATTTATTAATATTAAAAATAAATATAAAAATTTATTTTAATATATTTTTAAATAAAAAACACATACTACATTGAATTCTACATGAAAAAGTTGGGTTGGGAGGGCGCTAGCTTTTAAAAAAAGATCAATAATGAGAAGTCATAAAGGAAGCTGTCTCCGCGTTGGATTACTTTCCTACTGCTCAAGTTTTTCCATGCTTGGAATGCCGCCATGACACAAATCTACAAGTAATTGTATCATAAAAATGTAAAAATACTGGTGCGTGCGTTATCGTATGCAGGAGGTTAGAGGGTTGAGAGTCGTCACACTCAACTGCTTGAAATCAAAGGATCAGCACGTGATTAGAAGAAGATAAAAAGTTTGAGGACTTTTACATTATCAACTAACTGACGTGAAGAGGACTTGAACTAACGAAGTAGAACCACAGCATGGTAGTTTTTCTTTTGGTTTCTTCCACACGCTGGCACTGACGCAAGGTATTTGCGGGTCGCAATAATGGCATGAGGCAGGCATATATGCCCATTGGAATAGTGCTGTATTGCATCAGTCACGCATCCTTCAGATATGTCCAGCTCAAGTTGGCAACTTGTGATCACCCAGTACATCACGCTGGAAGCATATGCCTGCTACTAGGTAGTAGGTATATGAACGCTCAAATTGCATGGGACCATTCCACTTCAGTTGGCTCCGTGAGTCAATCTATCCTACAAGGCTCTGACTATGTGAGAGAAAAGAAGAGGCAGTGGGCACAATATGATTTCGTTAAAATGAATCATGAACTTCTGGGAATTCAAGATTTCAGGCTTAGAGTTTAGAGGAGGGCAATTAGCATGTAAAATACAAATAAATGGTGAAATAACACAGAAATAAAAAGTTTTGTTGAAATTGCGATAAAATTTTAATTAATATTTCAGTTTATAACCATGAGATTTATTTAAATTCATACTTACCCGTCGACCAATTCGTAAGAAAAATCATAAAAATACATTTAGACATCTACAGCATCAACAGGAAGGGAAGTTGCCCTGTGAAGGGAATGTGGAAGCAAAGCTCCTGCATAGAAATTCTTAGCCGTGATTATTTGCTCGGGGCTGAATGCCTTGTTGATTTCCTCACAATTTTGGACCTCTTTATTTGCTGAGTCAGCACATCTTTTATCAGCATCTGTAGGGCAATAAGAAGTAAAATTATTGGCAGAGGAAAGAAACTTCAGGGCAGCTTCATTGTTTCCTCTCTTTTCTTTAGGCAACATCAAAGGCAGAGAAGGCACGTTACCTTTCTGGTGCTCCATGTTATCTGAATTAGGACTCAGGCTTGAAGGTTTTGATTTGACTCCCAACTGTTGGTCTTTGAGCTCTCTTAACTGCATCTGATACTTGGCTTTAAGCCATCTTAATTCTTGCCTAATTTCGTTCTCGTGATCATCCCAGTGAGTGGTGCTAAATGCTGAAGGATTCTCGCAGGTAGATTTTCTTGCGTTGGATTCTCTAAGAGTGTCCCTGTTTACAATTCTTTCTTGCTCCTCAAAGATTGTATGGTTTGTCGTGCTGTGACCCTGACCACAATGAATCTCTCTAGATCCTTGTGAATTGGGTGCATCTCGCTGAGCCCAAATGTCAGTATAATTGATGCTTGTAGATTGGCTTGGTGAAACAGGGGCACAATCAGTACTAGTACTTTGCTCAGGGCCTTTGACTTGATATGTGATTTCCTCGAACCGCCCATGCACAGCAGCACATCCATGTTTAGAACACGGAAGGACTTCCAGGTTCCTGGTACCTGAACTGTTCGATGAAAAATAATCCTGTAGGTTACCATGTGAAGCACAATTCTGACAAAAACTTGCATCTGTGCACTGTGGACTTTTCTCTATTCCCATCCCCATCTTCCATTCCGGTACCAAGGTTGAGATTTCACCATCGATCATGTCTGCTATCTTCAAAACATCTTGGTCTGTAATACCAAGCTCATCGAACATTTCAGTCGCAACACTAAATGCAGTATCAGTCTCAATGTCAAATGGAAAGTAGATGTTTCGTATGTGGCCTGCATAGAGAAGTTACAGTGTCAGTATGATTTTTATGCTGCATTATTCAGTCAACATCTATGTCAAAACACGATAAGGTCTAGAAATTTGAAACTTCTCTTACCTTCCTTATCTGCAACCCTGAGCCTGAAGAAGATGTCATCATCCTCTCTCCACCTCCCTTTAATTGCAATGTCAACATTTCCCAAATTTTCGTCCTCTTGACAGATGAAAAGATCAATTGGGCTTGTCTCAAGCTCAAGTTGATGGTATTCTATTTCATTCTCAAGATCGTAACCCAGATAATCAGTGTAACCATTGGTCAAAGAGCTGTTGCTGCAAGGAATTCCATAGAGAGGTTGTGTCACAAGAGGACCTGCTCCATTCAAATCTCCTTGGTAATAATCTATTGGTCTCAAATCAAATCCACAGTCATCAATTAGAAGAAAAGGGTCATTTAAAAGCTCTCTGGCTGAGAGCCTAGTGGACACAGTTGCTAGACATTTCTCAACAAATTGCCGCACATCAGGATCTTTTACTTTGTACAAAGAATCAGGTTTTTTCCCCTGCATGAAAATAAGAAATTGTAAAATGAAGTAATGAAGATAAATTGGATCAGTAAAAAAAACTGAAGAGTTCGTAGTTCCTACAGATACGACTTTCTTGTAAATCTGACCAGCGTGGTTGCATTCACTGTATGGATAATCAAAGGTGACCATCTCCAAGACACACATCCCAAAAGAATAGATGTCAACTAATTCATTATACTCCTCCCCGTACACCTCTGGAGCCATGAATTCTGGTGTTCCTGGGTAATAAAATAAACTCCAATATATACTTACACTGAAGAAGCTTCAGCAGTTGGTTTAATTTAAGCACTCTGGATTAGAAAAAATCATCTGCAAGCATTTCTGTTTGAAAAGTGATTATGTGTGCATGGGAAAGTGTAAAAAGGCATAGACCGTATGTAAGTGTTCAGTTTGAAAAACCAAAGGATGAGATTAGAGCTTAGAAGGAATTTGAGAAACCTAGAACTGAACTTACCAACACAGCGAGCAGCGTAGGATTTCTTAAGGATTGCAGCAAGGCCAAGATCACCAATTTTGACTTCTCCTTGGTTACCATTAACAAAAATGTTGTCACACTTGAGATCTCTGTGGATAACAGGGGGGTCATGGCTGTGAAGATAGAGAAGCCCCTTCAGTATCTGCCTACACCAATGCTTGACGGCTCTAATATTTACTCTCCTGTGTTTTAGCCTATACCTACGCAGAAAAATTGAAATTCAAAAAAAGAATGAAACGTGCCCACATTGAATAATAAATGAATTTCAATCACCCAGATAAGCAAACCAACAAGAAGGAAAGACTAAATTTCTTGAAACTCGAGCAGTGCTTACTGTCTTAAAGTACCAGAGGTGAACATCTCAGTGACAAAGTTGATGTTCCTTTTAGCAGTATCAACCCAAGAAGTATAAAACTTCATGATGTTTTCATGGTTTAAGGTCTTGAGTAGGTGAATTTCACAGTAAAGCCTCTCAAGATCCTCAGGTCTCTGGAGGGAATCACAAAGCCTCACCTGATTCCAAGCTACCTCAATTCCTTCATACTCATCAAAGGCTTTATAACTGCAACGCAATAGACAAAAATAGAAACCATCGCGTTCAGAAAAAACTGGATTCACATTTAAATGGAAAACCACCCACAAATTAAAACCCAAAAAAGAAAACATCCATACACAGTCTTTGAAGCTCCTTTGCCAAGAATTTCATTGTACTGCAGAAAGCATAAAGAAAAGACATTTATGTAAGACTCAAAACTCAAATTTCCAAATATTGATGACAACATGCAAGAAAGATGGTATGCATAAATGCATATTTACTCTTCTATATCTGCCAGTAGGATCAACTTCAACAAACTCCAAGTAATCTGTTTCAAGACTTGTAAGGCCATTCATTCTATATATCCTTAAAACCCTGCAAAATTTCTAAGCAGATAAGAGAGAAGGAGGGAAGTATACTTTGCTGGTTCTCCACAATATTAATAGTAGTAGAAAAAACTGAAGAGCAGAAATATTATTGTTATTTTTTTTTTCTTTTTGTGAAGCAAAGAGATTAAAAGAAGATGAAAAAAAAAAAACTATTTAGTAACTGAAAAAAAGAGGAAGTCGCAAGTGTAGTTGGTGCCTCGGTGAGTCCATAAGAAGGACAAAGTTAAAAGCCAACTACCATGACTTTTCTTTGTTATCATTGAAAAGTATTTTTGAATTTTTTTAAAATATTTTTATTTTAAATTAATTTTTTTTATAATTTTCAGTTGTATTAAAAATAAATTTTGAAAAATAAAAAAATATTTATTAAAATATTTTTAAATAAAAATCATATTAAAAAATAACAATTACTACAATCAGACTGAAGGACAGAACCCAACAAAACAGCCTCTGTCTGGTCGACGCTATCTTTCTATGCAAATGCACACCTTGTTTCTCCGACCTCCATCTCGTCACGAGCTGTAAGACCAAGACTTTCTCTATCCTGCAACAGCTTGCATCAACCTGGACCAGCCATGTTTTTCTTCTGTATCTATTTTTCTAGAAGGTTAGTTTGTGGAAGAAAAGGTGGGAGCTAGGATTTTTAATTTTTGTTTAAAGGTCATGTTTGCATCATGGAAATCTTATGAAGCTTTATATTTGTTTTTATTACCTTACCTGTAAAGATTAGAGTTAATGTTAGCGCTGAGTCATTTGGTGTTTATTTGTAAGATCCTCCCCCCAAACACCCCCACTCCCTCCCTCCCTTTCTTTTTATTTTTTTTTTAATTGTGAAAGTTTAAATCAATGTAAATATATCTCAATTAATTTTACGAGTTTTAAAATTAATAATTATATAAATTTTTAATAATTTTAAAAGAACTCAAACTCATATAAATATTATCAATTAACCTACCCCTCGTGTTATTGCCTGTACCGGTGATTGGAAATCTGGGAAGCCCTTATTTGTATTGTATATATTCTCAATTGAAATCTCATGTTTAATTAACACCTAAGGTAGCCTCGGATTATCTGGCTGGGTTATTAATTTAGGACGATGTCTTGTCGTCGGAGATCATGGCATGGAGTCAGCACGTACATGCCACTATGGGATCAGTCAAGTGGAATTATTAAAAAGGTTTCATGTTTATTTCACTATTTAAAGCAATTTTCAATTTTTATTTGTTTCCTCGTAAACCACGAGTTATGAACTACTTTTGAGCATTAACGACAACAATGACGGTGGTGTCATTGTACAAGCGTGTCAGAGTAGATGATTCGTCAACTGCACCGCCTCACAATATCCCCAGACTCCAAGGTGGATTGTGAGGTTATTAGGGTACTGGGATAGAACTATGTCGTTTCTAAATGAAATAGGACATGGACAGAAAAAATTCATTCAAAAAATAATCAAAATCTAACAAACATGGAAAAATGAAGATGAGGGTATATCTGTCTTTTTATTTATTCGACTATGACAGTTTAGATTTATTGAATCGGCTAAGCGTTAATTGAGGTTTAATATTTTTTCGATATCTTTTCGATATCCTATAACATGGTATAGTAGATCTAAGCTTTTTGTTTGCTTATGAATTTTTGAATTGATTTTTTTATTATCTAGAGTTATATGTGAGTTTATTGAGTGTTGGGTCAAATTTTAGGTGAAAAATATTTTTTTAGATAAAAATTTATTATTCATGATTTTCTGACGACTTCAGTTCATCATTTAAAAACTTAAAAAAATAAAACGGCCTAGACACACGACCCTAGGCTAAAAGGCTAGCTCACTTGGGCTTTTTTAAGCCCAAAAGTGATGGGCTAGTCCTGCGTGATCCTGGGCTTTTCTCTTTTGGCCCATTGATTTTTTTTTCTTGTTCTTATTTTTACTAACTATATATTTTAATGTTGGGTTTTTATTATTTTTTATTCTAACATATTTTTTAAAAAATTTACTAACTATATATTTTAATGTTGAGTTTTTATTAATTTTTATTCTAACATATTTTTTAAAAAATTTATGATGTTTTTTAACGCACTTAGTTTGTGAATAAATTTTCAATTATTTTTTTTGATATTAGTAGATTTGTTTTTGCATAGATATGCTTAATTTTTAAAAAAACTTTATTCAATTACTTTCTTAAATGTTTTTTTAATTACTTTTTATTAAATAATATATTATTTTTAAAAAAAAGTTATCAAACACCATTCACGATTGATGACATGATCCATATTGCAATATTAAAGTTATTGATCTATATATAGTTTAATCTTATAATATATTTTTTTATTTGTAGAAATGATTGTATATAGTACATTTTTAATCTATAGTTATAATTTTTTATATAAAAAAAATACATCTAAAAAGATTATATATTCGTTTTTTTTAAATAAAATTGACCTAACTAGTTGCAAAGGACGTGTCTAATAGCCAGTGTTATTCTAAAAGAGGAAGTTCCAAGGTCCCTTGAAATATCAAAGTCCGTAGTACATCTAGTTGCGTTCGTTTCATGTCAGCGATTAGAACAAGCCGACACGACACACTAACATCAAAGGCAAAGAGTGCACCTAATGGAAGGCAAAGAGACTGTAGATGTTTGAGCAAATACTGATTGTTATTTTAGTTATTTTTTAAAGTTTATTTTATTTAAAAGTATATTAAAATAATTTTTTATTTTTAAATTATTTTTGACATTAGTGTGTGTATATATAAAAACTTCAAAAAATAATTAATTTTAAAAAATATCAATTTTTTTCAGATTTTTTTTTTTAAAAAAAACAAATATTTTTACGGTACATGCGTGTCAACCTCAGTTCAGTGCAGCCACAAAATCATTGCAGCCTAGTAGTTCTGGGAGACCACTCCGTTATTCGTTTGGACCAGAATGGTTTAGTCAGAGAACCGTCTTTGAAAAGGTATCTGGGCCCATTAAAGATCAAAGAGGTCTCTGTAACTTTACAGGGCAAAATTGGAACCAACTCCAACGCCACTAGTCCTGTGCTATGACAACGATATACACCAAAAAGTGTTTAATGACACCAACAAGCACGGAATCCCACTTGAGAATTGCTGTCCTTGGTTTACGTTATTGACTGGTAAACATGGCTGCAATCCAAGTTTCGTGGCATGGAGCATCTAAAATGTTCTATATCAATGTCGATTGAAACATTATCTTAGGTGACGATTTTGTCAAGGGATTATTCTTTTCCTTTCACCTTGCTTGCTATGATCGTTGATTTTATTTTTTTTCCTTA
>Ga0325414_1003765_pt1 | contig 15825 bp, 7 predicted proteins | sample PopdelMetagenome_8_FD_206183 | JGI IMG/M metagenome (GOLD analysis project Ga0325414, IMG submission 206183) | Populus deltoides microbial communities from Bellville, Georgia, United States - Leaf-PdKOR-R3 | ecosystem: Host-associated > Plants > Phyllosphere > Phylloplane/Leaf | place: USA...
AGCCTACAAAAAAAACTATTGTTAGTTAAATATTTTTATATAAAACAACAATTTAAAAGATTGATGTAATAAAATAAAATCTTACCATTCATTTTGCATGTGAAACGAATGTAATGGATTCGCTTGTATGCGTTGTAATTGAACCATGAATCTTCATGTTTTTGTACTCTGCACCGGATTGTGACCGTCATACGAAACACTCAGACGTCACATGCTATATATAAGCTTTCTAAATAGCCTCCAAGATGTGAAAAGTTCTAAAATCCCTCCAAACAGTCAAGTCCACCCATCCTTTAAGACCTTTTTCTTTAGCATAATTTTTTGCTTTTTTTTGCACTCACATCAAAAATCACGCAACATGTATGGTAAAAATAGATTATCAGTTAAGATAATGAAAAATAAAATTTTAACATATAAATAACAAATATAATATTTTGAATTCAATCTTATCTAATTGCGTTGTACGTGATTCTCTCAAACCCTCCTAGCAACAACGTTGTTATCCCCAACTCTTCCATTTTGATTAGAGAGACAAGCTTTGCTGAACGGGGATCAATCTTTGATTAGATCCATAAAAATACTAGCTTAAAACCCTATAAATACCCCCTGGAAAAAAAAAAGAAAAGAAAAGAAAGAAAAGAAAGAAAAGGGAAAAAGAAGAAGAAAGTTTATTCTTGGAGTTCATTAGTAATCATATTTTTTGCTCGGCATCTAAGAGTTAAAGGGATAAGTTAAATATAGAGCAAAAGATTGGAGTTTTTTTTAAGGAAGAAGGGCAACAACTGTTCTTAGTCTTGAGAAGGTATAATCCTTCACTAACCTAGCAGGTGATGTCCATAAGGCACACCTCTAGATTATTTTACATGTTGAATGATGTTTTTGAACTTGTTTTAGTGTTATGATATTTTTAGTTTTAATTTGGTTTAATACATAAGAATATTATTTTGAGTGTTTAAATGTTTTGAGTTGTTTGTTGATGTTCCTGAATATTTAGATGATGTTTGTTGGATTGCTTTTGATGAAATAAAGAGGTTTTGAATTCTGTCAAACACGACATTAGGTTTGTGATGTTTTTTCTATGTTGGCTGATGCATGTTCTTGGTTTCTAGATTTTGGTTGAGTCCTATTAGATGTGAAAATGTCAGTTTTGCGCTCTAAATTATTGAATATGCTTGATGTTCAAATTTTGCAGTTTTGAAAAGTAAAATCTCATACATGATTTTGATGATTTGATGCTTTTTGTTAGTTCTTTCTATTCAACTATGCTTGGTATTGGTAATATAGTTTGTGAGGACCAAAAGCTGTGTGTTTAGAGGCCTTGAAGGCCATTTCTAGGGCTTAACACCAATGGCGTTTGGGCTTCTGCCTCAGTGCTGGGCACACCCCTGCGCCCATGTGGTGTTTAGGATGCCTCTCTAGGAGCTAGGCATATCATGCGCACACGTGGCGCTTAGGATGTCTGCCTGGGGGCTAGGCACCCCCAGCGCACACATGGTGTTTGGCCTGCGCTGGGAGTGGGCCATATTTGTGCCCCACTTGGAGACACCTGGAGCTTGGGCCATGGCGCTGGGCCTAAGGTTCCTAGGTCCTAGGATTCTAAATATTATTATTTGTTTTAGAAATATTATTATTTTTATTATAATTAATATTATTAATGAAATAATTAATAAATTTAAAATGAAATATTATTATGAATATTGAAAACATATTATTATTTATATTATAATTTTATATGATATTTTTTATAAAAATAAAAAGTGAGCTCGCGGCGCAGTATTATTAAAAATAGTCAACAATTCTAAGTATTAACATAAAAAATGTTATAATTTGAGTTGTAAATATTATTATTTTTCTTATAATACAAAGTATTTATATAAAACATATCATTATTTGTGTTCAAAATATTATTATTTTTATAAGAATTGAAATTTTTAATAGAAAAAAATATTATTATATGCGCTCTAAATATTCTTGGAATTAAAAATAGTATTAGTTGTGTTATAAATATTATTATTTTCACTACAATCAAAAGTATTAATATTAAAAATATTATCTTTTGTGTTATAAATATTATTATTTTCATAATAATTAATATTATTAATAAAATAATTATTAAATTAGAAAACAAATATTTTTAATATTGAAAAACACCCATGGATTTGATTTGAAAGGTAAATATAAAAATTACTATTAGTATTATTATTATTATCATTATTAATAAATTTTAAAAACTATTATTACTATAAAAAAAAAAACCATGTGGGGACACGTGGCATTTGATATGCTGCCTGGGGTTGGGCACACCCTCTGCGCCCACGTAGCACTTGGGCTCTTGCCTGAAGCGCACAAGTGGTGCTTAGGCTTTTGCCTCAGTGCTGGGTCACTCCTATGCACTCGTGGCGCTTGGACTGCCTGCCTGGAGCCTGGGCACACCACAGCGCACACATAGTGCTTTGGCTGTGCTGGGCATATCCATGCATTCGACCCACTTGGACACACCTGGCGCTTGGGTCATACCATTGGACCCAAGAGGAATGGGTTCGGCGTCACGACCCAAGATCAATAGGTCGTGCGTAAGGACCCAATTTTAAATATTATTATTTATTTTAGAAATATTATTATTGTAATTAATATTATTAATAAAATAATTAATAAATTTCAAAGAAAATAATACTATTAATATTGAAAACATATTATTACTTATATAATAACTTTTTATGGTGTTTTTTAAAAAAATAAAAAGTGAGCCCGTGCCGTAGTGTTATTAAAAATATTAAACAATTCTAGGTATTAATATAAAAAATATTATAATTTGCGTTGTAAATATTATTATTTTTCATACAATACAAAGTATTCATCTAAAAAATTATTTTATTTTTATTTTTCTTATAATTCAACATATTCATATCAAAGATATTATTATTTATGTAATAATATTATTATTTTTATAAGAATCCAAATTTTTAATATAAAAAAATATTATTATTTGCGTTCTCAATATTCTTGGAATTAAAAATAGTATTATTTGTGTTCTGAGTATTATTATTTTCACTATAATCAAAAGTATTAATATTAAAAATATTATCTTTTGTGTTATAAATATTATTATTTTTTGTAATAATTAATATTATTAATAAAATTATTAGTAAATTAGAAAGAAATTATTTTTAATATTGAAAAACACTCATATATTTGATTTGAAAGGTAAAACTCAAAATTACCATTACTATTATTATTATTATTATTATTATCATCATTAAAAAATTTTAAAAAATTATTATTACTATAGAAGAAAAACTACGTGGGGACACGTGGTACTTTGTCTGTTGCCTGGGGGCTAGGTACACCCCCTGCGCCCACTTGGCGCTTGGGCTGCCTACCTAAGGGCTTGACACCCCTAACGCACACGTGGCGCTTGGGCACGCCAAGACCCAACTATCATTGGGCCCTACATTCTGGAAAACCCAAAATAACCTTGGGTCATTGGTTGTGCTAGGCTCAAAATAGACTTGGGATCTGCCCGTGCAGGACCCAAATAGCCTTAGATTCTACCAGCGTCAAGATCCAATTTTTTAAGAAAATAAAATGTGAGCCCGCGGCATAGCGTAGGCCACCTAACTAGTATATACTAAACTAAATCACAGTTTCTTTGTCATATTTGCTTTAAAAGTTGTTTATTTTTTTATTTTAAAGGTGTATTTATCTTGAAACAACATTGTATTAATGTATTTTTGTAGTATCTTTTTCATAATTTTGAGGTGTTGTTGTTAAAAATATAAAAAATTAATTTTATGTTTAAAAACATGAAATATAATGATTGTGTTTGCATATTATTTGTCAGTATTTATACATTGAAATGTTTTTCATCGACGGAATCACAAATGCTTACTGTTCATCAAAAAACTTATCGTCAGTAATTTATATTTTTTTGGTCATTCCGTCAATAATATAACCACCAATGGATTTACAAATGAAAAAAACATGTCAAACAAAAAAAAATTACCAGTATCATTCTGTCGGTAACACCATCGATGAGTATGTCATATCACCAACAAAGAAAATTGTTTTTAATTCCATCATTGATTTATTTCATATTATCGATGGGTCCAGGCCGTTGGTGATTTACATATTGTCATTGAAATTTTCTATAATTCTTTTCAAACTCTCTAGAACTCTCCGAAAGACTTGGTCAGTCAGTGATCTTATCTATAATGATTAGTGGCATTTAATGTAATTTGTTTTATACTCTCTGGAACTTTTCAATGGACTTAGTCTGTCAGTAATAACATTAATAATGTGTTTAATATTGTTTTTTTAAAAATTAAAATAAATAGAATGGAAAAAAATTAAAAGAAATAAAACTAAAATACAAATATTTACTAAAAATTAAAAAATTATTAGTTTGAATACAATTCATTTAGATGAAAAAAGCCAAATGAGGAATAGGAGGCAAAGGCAGATCTTCATCGGGACTAGATGGGGACAAGGTGGATCACATGTACCATCAATGTTTAACAAAAACTCCACGTATAATTGTCTCAATTTGGTTGTCTCACCACCAATTCGTTTTGTCTTAGCAATAAGCCAAACCATCTGAGCTGTAAATTGTTCTCGTACAATCACTTGAAACTTCAAAGATTTGGAGCTTGAACACAATTATAAGGAACCAATGGTTGATACATGACGACCTATCCACGAATCCTCGGTAGTAATGTTTGAGATAGTAATGTTCGACCTATCTTCTCGATTTTTTATGATGTTTTTTATAAAAATAAAAAGTGAGCCCGTGGCGTAGTGTTATTAAAAATATTCAACAATTCTAGGTATTAATATAAAAAAATATTATAATTTGCGTTGTAAATATTATTATTTTTCATATAATACAAAGTATTCATCTAAAAAATTATTTTATTTTTATTTTTCTTATAATTCAACATATTCATATCAAAGATATTATTATTTATGTAATAATATTATTATTTTTATAAGAATCCAAATTTTTAATATAAAAAAATATTATTATTTGCGTTCTCAATATTCTTGGAATTAAAAATAGTATTATTTGTGTTCTGAATATTATTATTTTCATTATAATCAAAAGTATTAATATTAAAAGTATTATAATAACATTAATAATGTGTTTAATATTGTTTTTTTAAAAATTAAAATAAATAGAATAGAAAAAAATTAAAAGAAATAAAACTAAAATATAAATATTTATTAAAAATTAAAAAATTATTAGTTTGAATACAATTCATTTAGATGAAAAAAGCCGAATGAGGAATAGGAGGCAAAGGCGGATCTTCATCGTCGAGACTAGATGGGGACAAGGTGGATCACATGTACCATCAATGTTTAACAAAAACTCCATGTATAATTGTCTCAGTTTGGTTGTCTTACCACTAATTCATTTTTTCTTAGCAATATGGTTTGGCAATAAGCCAAACCATCTGAGCTGCAAATTGTTCTCGTACAATCACTTGAAACTTCAAAGATTTGGAGTTTGGACTCAATTATAAGGAACCAATGATTGATACATGACGACCTATCCACGAATCCTCGGTAGTAATGTTTGAGATAGTAATGTTCAACCTATCTTCTCGACTTTTTGATTCATGATTATATATTTTACTCGATGTTAAAAACGTGTTAATAACATCTACACATTAAGCCTTTTGCGCTGGCAAAAAAATCAATCGACTTGTAGCAAGGCAAGTTGAATAGACAGTTTAATACTTTGTTTTTTGCATTTATTGGCGTAGATGGTTATCGATGTATTTAATTAAATGCATGCATAAGCCTTTTAATTTATAATTAGAATTAAAAAAACACATTTGAAAAGCTTGAATATTTATTTTTTTGTTAAAAAAATTATTCGACCCGCAGCGAAGTGCGAGACAAATAACTAATAACTACTGGATGCCATCTCTAGGCAGCAAGTTTTCTCTCTTTTCCTGGGTAACTACATCTAATCTGTTGTGATTTTTAGCTTCTAAAATCATAAATGTTCAGCTTTATGCTACTAGTGAAGATTATTAAGAGAACAAAATTGAAAAATCAAAATAAAATAAATTTATAAAATATTTTTTCTTAATATCCTTTAATTAGGATCTTCAATCAATTTTGATTTGATTGTTTGTTTAATAGAAGAATGATGAAATGTAATTACTTACAAGAGAATATAAATTAATTTCTTCATTTAACTGATCTCATGTGCAGGTTACATACTTATACATATAGAAGACCTATTTATGTATAATTAATGATATAATCATTCTTTTAATTCTGAGTACTAGATAACCGGTAATTAAAGAGGATTACTTTCTTCTTTATTATGTTGAACTTGTCATTAATTTATTGATGAAAATCCATGATTTAATATCATGAATAATGACATTCCACATACCAACAAGGCATGATTTTATTTTAAAAAAAAAAACATTTCTTTTCTTTTTCTAGAGGTTAATAACAATTTGTTTTTTTATTAAAAAAAAAACCTTTAAGAGCATGTGATGTAGATAAAGATTCATGCTCCTTTTGAAAGTTATGTAATGGCAGTTGACTAGCTAGCTAATTAATTTTATAATCGGTTAACTAGTTGTATATATACAATGTATACGTACGTACACAGCTTTAAGGGCTGGCCTGGCATCATATGTGATGCACATGAGGTATTGTCTCCAGATCATTGCTGTCAAATTAAATTATTGTTGACATAATTAAAAATTCACAAGCAGATGGATTTGAAAGGAAAGCAACATATATAACGCTCGTATATAGTTCATATAAATATTAATAAATTATATATTAAAGAAAGAAGGAAAAAGCTAATTCGTAAAATATTGTTTGACTCCATAAAATCACCACCCCTATCTAGGTATACGTATTTGAGCCTCACCATTCATATATAAATTAACATTGGAGCAGTTCCTTTCAGCCGTAGTTCAATACCTACTGGTAATGTTTTAAAATTTACTATGTATCTAAAACGTTATTTAGTGTTTAAAATAACGGTTAATTAATATATTCAAGTGCTTCGATTTTTTTTTAATTTAAGAAACTTCAGGCTTATAGTACAAGCTTGAATACTGCAAAAATAGTTACAATCGGGGGACTTAAAAACTCTCTAATAATAAAGTTAGTATATTTATGAGAAATATATTAAATGACTTAAGACAATAAATGATTTTAAAAAGTTTTAAATTCAAGAAATAAAGATGTTTGTTCTTGAGTTTTAAGTTGGTTAATATTCTGAAATCTATGTATCTTTATCTTAGAAGATGAAAAGTTATGAACCATTATATTTCAAGGGATATTTATATTTCACAAACCTTGTCGTTTTTAGACAAGAAAAGGACTGGAAAGTCCTTTGCTTTCAATGACATTAATAAGAGGTAAATATCTCTAACATATCATTAATGAGATAATAAGTATGATAAGTCATTTTAAGAGACCTTGTATACACGTATAAGTATAGGAAAATTATTATTTTAATATGAATAATTATTCTAGAAAGAGAGGCATGACAGTTTATCATGTCTTTAATATTTATATTGTAGATGATCGTCCAAAATCAGACATATAACCTTAGAACTTGGTAATTTTTAAGTTTTTTGGGTTCGACATATTTGTTAGACCCATGTTTTCGTCAACCTAGCTGACTATCAAGTTCAAATTTTTTGGGTCTGGCATGTTCGTGAAACCGATATTTTCCTAGGCTTAGCTGACTTTCAAGTTCAAGTTCTATCGATCTGACATGTTTACTAGACCCATATTATCTTAGACTTAGTTGACTAATAAGCCCAAATAATTTGGGTCTAGCATATTCGTCAGACCCGTGTTATCTTGATTTTGACTGACTGTTAAGTCCAAGTTTTTTGAGTCTGACATGTTCGCTAGACCCTTATTATTTTGAGATTGATTGACTATCCAGCTCAAGTACTTTGCGCCTGACATGTTTGTCAAACTTATTTTATTTTAAAAAAATATTTATAGAAGTATTAATAAAAAAAAATTAACTCATCGCCAGCTTAAATTAATCATAACCATGGAGAGGGAAGAAAGCTGGTGCTAACAGCTTCTTAAAAAAATCTTTTGCCTTTCAAGAAATTATTGGATAAGCGATCCTCATCAAGTATATATAATTTAACAAATAATTTGATTAAGGATAAATATTTAATCTACTTAAAAAATCTCTCTGCAATAACCCTATAGTCTCTTCCCTTTAATAATTCAAGGATTTCAGGATGGATATTTAAAAAAAAAAAAAAAACGAAAGGATCTTTTAAATTTCATTTATATGATCTTTTAAAAATAATGATTTATTTTTGGATCCACCACAGCGTTGAGTTCCACTGGTATCTTACTTTATAGCCATGGACCTTTTTCAATGCATCTACTAATAATATTCATCACAATCGTCAAAAGAAAATTCCAAAAACAAAGCAATCACTAGTCACATCCACTAATTGCAATCTTTTGTCAGCAAATCAAGTGGAAAACACAAGTAGACATTGGAGAAATTGTTTCATTAATTAATTTTCTGTTGAAATTAGATCAAAGCATGCAGTAATAAATATTAATTAGTACGCGAGAGAGAGAGAAAGAGAGATTTTTAATTAAAAGTTGACTAATTAATTAATATATCTGATTAAATTTATCAAGGATTAGTTATTTCAATTATATATTATAAAAAATAATTTTAAAGAATATAACTCAATTTATTATGTTTTAGGTTTGTTTTTTTATAGATTATCGATTCGAGTTTTATAAATTTTAAAATTACTAAAGATTTATATAGTTTTTAATTTAATTTAAAAATTTATAAAAATTTATATAATTATTAATTTAATTTAAAAATTTATAAAATTAATTGAAATGTGTAATAGGCGGCTGAAAATTCATATTAATAAAAATATATAAAAAAATATATATATATATACACACACCATGAAACACTGCATGCAAGCAGCTTTTTTAATTTATTGTCTCTTTGAACGTCTTTTCAGCCAGAATAGATTAGTGACTCCGACTGGATCAGCTAGCTGAAGGGCAATTATAACGAACAACTTTGTCAACGCCAACAATAAATTATTAGGTGTTTGTTGAGCAATTAAAGACCGTTAATAAGTTGGAAAGCTCTGACACCGTTGAAAATACAAACACAATTATGAACCTTGAAGATCAGCAGCCTTTTACTGATCACGATGGGATAGCCACCATGACATGCATGCTACCACCTTGCCTGACTTTCTGGTTTCTGTTTTTTGAATTGTGGATCCTCTTTGGATTCTTCTGCGTACGTGCTAATTATATACTTGTTTTTTAAAGTTTTTTTTATTTAGAATATATTAAAATAATATTTTTTATTTTTTATAATTTATTTTAATATTAACATAATAATATAAAAATACTAAAAATTTTAATATGTAGCAAAACAAATTCAAGTTTTGATGAAAAAATAGTTGAAACTCAATGTAAAAAAATAATCTCATCTTTGTTATATGGTATTATGGAATGTATATATATAGAAAATATTATAGCACTACTCTAGTATTGTAATCTCTATATTTACTATTGTATATTGCCATACACATGTAAATATGAAAGGTTAGTAAATTAATAGATTAAGCCTTTTATTTTTTTCTCAACTTGGTATCAGAATCTTAACACATCAAAACTCATATCTCCCTCTTCGTAATGTACTCTGTTGCTGCTACCGACTTCTCTCTCCACCAAACCAGCATTGCTGCCCGACCAGCCGACCACTCACAGGCTATTACCGGTAGCCCTTCCCCTTCCCATATTAACACTCTCCCTCTCTTGCAGAGCATGACAATGGTTCATCTTCTCGTATTTTTGTCATTCCTCTTCATATTATAGGGGTCTCAACTCCAGCTATAGTTGTTTTGTCCAACACTCAACAAGTTATTTCATTGAAACTTATGAACATCAATTATCTCTATTGGCGAATGCAAATGAAGCCATATCTTCTTGGTCAGGGTGTCTTCCACTTTGTTGATGGCTCCATGTTGTGTTCTCCTTCTCATGTTGTTGACAGTTCTGTCGGTTCTCCTTTGACCATTAACGCCTCTTTTCTTCATTGGAAGCAACATGATCAACTTATTTTGAGTGTGTTATTCTCCTCTCTTTCAATGAATGTATTGCATCATCTGGTAGATTGTCAGACCTCTTATTATGTTTGGCGCATTCTTGAGCAAACTCTCGCCTCTCTGTCTAATTCTCGCATTATGCAACTTCATGGGTCTTTTCACGATCTTCGACAAGGTGATGCTTCGGTTGCTATGTATGTCCAGCAAGGACAAATCTTATTTGATGAATTGGCTGCTACTGGCCGACCAATCTCTCTTGAAGATTTCAACCTCTATGTGTTTTATGGCCTCCGTGGTGACTTCAAAGAATTGGTAACCATCCTCGTGACTAAGGCAGAACTATTATCATATGCCGATCTTCATAGTCATCTCCTTACCCATGAGTTTCTACACAAGACCTCCCTTCAATTTATAGTTGTCAACCCCTCTCTACTTCCCATGTCGTCTATGCTGCCTTCTGCCCATCTTGCCCAGTATCAGCACAGCCCCACATTCAGCCGTAACAGAGGTCGTTATTGTGGCAACTAGCGTCCCAACAGCAATTACAACAGTCACTAACACAGGTTTGATTTTCGTATCTTTTAGGGCTCTGCTCCCACCGACTGGAAGTAGAATAGAAGATCATCTGGTTCTTTACAGTGGTCTCCTCATCGGTCCTTTGAGCATAACGTCAAGTGCCAACTCTACTTCTTCTTCAACCATACAGCATCTGAATACGCTCAGTTTTGTAGCAATGAACAACAGCCTTTTGCTAATCTTGTTGTTGGTAATGTTTCTGCTTCTATTCGGTTCTCGGACACTGATGCGACCCAACACGTCACACTTAATCTTGCAATTGTGATTGAATCTGCACCCTATCTCAGTAATGGTTATTTGTATGTTGGTGATGGTAAAGGCTTTTCTATATCTAATATTGGACATACCATGTTACATTTCTCAAAACACACTTTTTCCTTATCTAACATTCTTCATGTTCCTCATATTACCAAATCACTACTTTTTGTTAAAAAAATATTTTCATGATAATAATGATTATTTTGAATTTCATGCATTCATGTTTTATGTAAAAGATCTCACTACCAAAACAGTGCTCCTTTCCGGTTAGAGTAACAATGGTCTCTATGTTCTATCTGAGTCTTCTTCCACGTCCATTCCTTAAGCTTACTAGTCTTCTTATGTTTCTGCAACTGTTGATCTGTGGCATCATCGATTGGGTCATCCTACTTTCTATGTTTTTAATTTTTTAGCTTCCAAAAATAAAATAGCTTGTATTTCTAGACACTCTCTTGTTCAATGTCAAGCTTGTCTAGTAGGCAAGACATTGCGTTTATCATTGAAACCTACGGGTCATAAAACTACTACTCCACTTGATTTAATCTTTAGTGATGTTTGAGGCTTCGCTCCTATGTTTTTCTTTGATGGTTTTCGTCACTTTGTTATTTTTATCGATACACATAGAAAACATATATGGTATTATTCTCTTATTGCAAATCTAATGTGTTTTCTACATTCCATGATTTTCAAGTGCTTGTTGAGCGTCAGTTTTCATGCAAAACTAAATTTATTCAAACAGATTGGGGTGGTGAATATTCTAAGTTAAATAGTTTCTTTCAGACTATTGGTATTCATCACAAGTTAATTTTTCCTCATACACATGAGCAAAATGGCACCATTGAGTGTCGCCATTGATATATTATTAAAAGTGGCCTTACCCTTTTAGGACAATGTAGTGTTCCATTACAGTTTTGGAATTATGTATTTGAATCATCAGTATATATTATCAATCGCATGTCTACTCTTGTCCTCCAAAATCAATATTCTTTTGAGTGTTTATTTCATCGTACTCTTAATTATAATTTTCTGAGTACTTTTAGGTGTCTTTGTTTTCCTTTTTTGCTTCTATATTATGCTCACAAGTTGAATTTTCATTCATCTCCATGTGTGTTCTTAGGTTATAATTCCTCTCATCTTGGTTATCATTGTCTTAATTTAACATCTCAACGTGTTTATGTCTCCTTTCATGTCCGGTTTTATAAAAATATGTTTCTTTTTGCAAAATCTAAACAGATAGCACAATACCCTAACACCTCATCTCATCCTATATAGCCTACACACTTGTCAACCCTGATTACTTTCCTAAATTTCTACCCTATTAGCCCGCTGGTCCATCACACCAACAGACCACCAAACCACACAGCCTACCCTCCAACCATATCTACCACCATGCAATCGTAACCCAACCATGTCTTTATATCACCATCTGCTTGTTTCTATAATGATTATTCTGCAGGAATAGGTTCTCCTCCTTTAGAGTTGCATGTTTCTAGGTCTTTTACTGTAGAAACTCCTGGTTCTGCCACAGATTCTCCAAGCTCTGCTGTTGCGAGCTCAACACCTCAGTCGGGTTCTCCAGTCGATCTGCAACTCATTATTAATCTCTCCTCTTACCCTCTAGCTCCAATAGCTTACAGGTTCAAGTTTTCCTCCATCTCGTCCTACTGCTTGTTATTATCCTATGGTTTTTTGTCTACAACTGCCCAAGACCGCACATCTAACGACATCTGCAACCACCTCTGTTGTACTTATTTATCAGGTAATCTCTCCTCCTAACTATGAACCCATTGCATTCTCTAATGCTGACAGGTATAAGGTGTGGAATGGTGCTATACGAGATGAAATTCAAGTCTTGTGCTCTTACAACACCTAGTCCTTAGTTCATTTTCATCCTTCAATTAATGTTATTGGTAGTCATTGGGTGTACATGATAAAGCGTCATGTAGATGGCAGCATTAAGCAGTATAAGAAGCGATTAGTTGCTAGAGGTTTTACTTAGAAAGAAGTCATTAATTACTCTAAGACCTTCAATCTTGTCATTAAATAGGTGACTATCAGGTTAGTCTTCTTCATTTTTTGCGTGGTTGAAAGATTCATCAACTCAATATCCATGATGCCTTCCTCAACGGAGTTCTTGTTGAAGAGGTCTACATGAAACAACCTCTAGATTTTGTTGACTCTACCCTTCCCTCTTATGTATGCTGGTTGCATAAGTCTCTATATGGTTTGAGACAAACCACACAGACGTGGCACACTTGTTTGAGTGATTTTTTATTTTCTCTTGGCTTTCACTCTTTCAAGGTTGACACTTCCTTATTTGTCTTGTCTGTGGGTGCTGATATCTTTTATCTTTTAGTTTATATTGATGATATTCTGCTTGCGGGTAATGACTTTACTATGCTTCACCACCTAATATAATTATTGAGCTTAGAGTTCAAGCTTCACGACTTAGATGTTGTTCATTATTTTTTAGGCATTGAGGTTCAATTCACCAGTATGGGTCTGATGTTACGACAACATAAGTATATTCTCGACATCCTTACTCGGGCTGATATGACCTCTTGCAAACTTGTTAATACTCTTATTTCTACCTCTAAAGTTACTGTGCTGTCTGATTTCTTGTTATCTGATCCTACATAGCTTCGTCAAATCATTAGTGCTCTTCAATATCTCATCTTTATGAGGTCAGACATCTGTTTTGCTGTTAATAGAGTTTGTCAATTTATACATGCTTCTATAAATTCTCATTGGGCTATCGTTAAATGCATTATGTGTTATCTTCAGGGTATGACATCCTATGGTTTACATATCACTCGCAGTTCCTTCTTTACTTTACATGGTTTTACGGATGTAGATTAGGTAGTAACATTAATGATCGTAAGTATATAGGTGATTACCTTGTTTTCTTTGGTCACAAAATGATTTTATGGAAATTAAACAAGCAACGCACAGTTGTCCGCTCCTCTATTGAGGCTAAGTGTAAAGCCTTAATAGACGATACTACTGAGGTTATCTAACGTCAGTATTTATCAACAAATCTGCAGATCCCTTCGGCCTCTACTCCTACCATTTGATGTGATAATCTTGGTGCCACTTATTTGTCTGTGAATCCTATCTTTTATGCTCGTACTAAACATGTTGAGGCTGATTATCATTTTATATGAGACAGGGTTGCAAAGAAAGAGATTAAGATTCGTTTTTATCTTTTCTCATAATCAACTTGTAGATGTCTTTACTAAGCCGTCTCCTACCATTTCTTTTGCTGCTTTTCAATTCAAGCCTTGGGTCGATCCTCCACTCTCGACTTGAGGGGGTATATTATGGAGAGTGTGTGTGTGTGTGTGGGTGAAATATTATAGGACTATTCTAGTGTTATAATATCTACCTTTACTATTATATATTGCCTTACACATATAAATAAAAAAAGTTGGCCAACTAACATGTTAAGCCTCCTATTTCTTCTTAACTTATGTTTAGATATGCAAGTGAGAAATTATGTCTTTGGCAATATCTTTGATGTTCGGAAATTAGGTTTTTTTTTATTAAAGTTCATGAGAAAATTCCCAATGAAACTCAAGTATAACCATATCATTGTTTTATTAGAGTTTGTGATCAGATAAAACGCAACCTAACCACACAAACAAACGAACATGGTGATGGACTCAGTGCATGGGTGTGTATGTTTAATCTACAATTAACATTTAACATTTCAAGAAAGAAAGAAAGAAAGAGGCGGTTTGAGTAAGCCTTGTTCGTTTTTGCGTTTCAAAAACGCTTTTGAAAAAATTTAAAATTTTTTTATTTTTTTCTTTGCTTTAATTAATATTTTATTGGTGTTTTCATATTATTTTGATGTGCTGATGTCAAAAATAATTTTTTAAAAAAATATATTATTTTAATGTATTTCTGAGTGAAAAATACTTTGAAAAGCAACTATAATTATAACCACACTCTCAAACACGTAAAGTATCTTAAAATAATTAAAGTTAAACAAGGATAAAAAGGAAACTATAATTAAAATAAATATATGGTTGATTGTTCGATCGGAAACGGTTGGCATTAACTAATTTGTGGAATAATTGAATTTCGAAATTGCCGACCATCATTAATATTAAAGCTATGGAGTCGGGAGGCACCTGGAGATGATATATGTTGGTGTCAAGTGAAAAGAACAATGAAGCTGCAGACTAATAATTAGTTTGGGATGCAGACCCTTCCTGCAAACCTAACTAATTTAGAACTCATGATATTTATTTTGATATTATAAATATTCATATTCAAGAAGCTCTCAAGTATAAAAATAATAATGTTTTTTTAATTAAACTGAATAATAGTTATATATATTCACTTTAATCTCAACATTTAAATGTATAAAAAACAATTAAAAAAAATAAATCTCATTTACAGTTTTGGTTTCAATATTATTTTGATATTATAAACTTTGATGTACAATATATATATATAGACACACACACACGAGACCCACCAATTAAGTAGCCGGAATAAAAGAGAGGATACATTCACCACTACTACACTCATTTATCTAATACACCAATAAGAACTTATCCTTGTGATATAAACTTCCACCCTTCTACTTTAATAAGCAAGATCACTTATGAATGTTTCATTGACTTGATAATATTATAATGATTAATTTAAAGCAATACATAAATAAAATATAAAAGAAGTTAAAAACCATCAATTTTGGTGATTTTTATTTTATTTTTGATATCAATACGAGAAAATAATTCAAATCATCTAAAATCATTAATTTAATAGATAAAAAATAATTTAAAAAATATTTTGTTATATAATAATTAATGATTAAACCAAAATACCTTTAAGAACATGGTATATCAGATTAGCAAGGATATTGAAA
>Ga0325414_1003766_pt1 | contig 15822 bp, 10 predicted proteins | sample PopdelMetagenome_8_FD_206183 | JGI IMG/M metagenome (GOLD analysis project Ga0325414, IMG submission 206183) | Populus deltoides microbial communities from Bellville, Georgia, United States - Leaf-PdKOR-R3 | ecosystem: Host-associated > Plants > Phyllosphere > Phylloplane/Leaf | place: USA...
ACGGGCCCTGAAGTTAACGACAATATAAACCTCTAGTGACCCTGAATGAACTCGAACTCGTGACCATTAAGAAACAAATCTAAAATCAGACCGATTGAACTACCTCTTAAGTTGATTTGTGTCTCTTCTTGCTAATATAGGTGTTAAATACTTTGTGTCTCTTCTTGCTAATATAGGTTAACTAGTTTGTCTCTGGTTAAGAAATTTAAAAAATAAATGTAAAAAAAATCTAAGTCTTAGTGAATTCTCTGACATTATTATTAAACTAAAAAATACAATTATTTTGAATTTTTTTCTATTAAATAAATTTTTATATTGATGTATTTCTTGTTTATCTTAGTGAATGTAATGTTTTTAATTTTAATCATTTTTATGTTAAAAAATATATTTTATGATTGTTAAAGCGAGCGAACCAAAAATATTAAAATAATATGCTCATATATTTACGTGTGATTGAAATATAAGAAAAATCATAAATATGACAAAATAATATTCAAAATAAATTTAATTTTTTTAAAAAAATGAATCAAATTTTCATAAATGATTTATTATTAGCATTATTATTTTCATATCACATACATAATAATTGAAAAAATATATTAAAATTCAAATAAATATTTCCAATAACATTTAAGAACGATGTAAATACTAAAGAGTAAGTCAATCTTGTAAATTTTTCAAGTGGTAAGAAAATATCAAAGAAAAAAAAACAAAAAAGACAACAAAAGGTCAACTTAATGCTTGGCCCCAATAGCATGCCAGACACGTGCGGCCCTGGAGGCTAAGTTGACTTGTCTAGCCTGCCTTTGTTTTTTTTTGTCATCTACCCTTTAGTTTTTTTAAAAAGAGATGCACATATGACAATGTATATGTCGCCTAAAAAAAGATATTGTTGTCGACATCACTTACCTTATGACCTCTAGTCTTTGACCCACGTGCTAATCAACTGAGCTATAACATGAAGTTGTTATCAAAATGGTTAAAAAATATATTAACATTCTTCAATAAATATATGAGCATGAACAATGATGCACAAAAAAACCTCAATTGTTTTAGTAATACAGGATAATAGATCTTTTAGTTGTGTGTAATTATTGATACAATCCATGTAAGGGTTGAATAATCAAATTCATGTTTGAGCGTAAATATTACCTATGATTCGATTTTATGCTAACAAGTATAACTCTTAATCCATTTGTTGGATTGGGTTAAAAAAGTTTTAGATTTATTTTTCTATATTGGGTTAAAATTTTAGATTAATTAGTTTTCAGAAAAACATCATGATATAGATTAAAAGGTGCTATATGAATTTTATTATTTGTTATCTTTTTACTTGTGGACTTTCTATAATATTGTTTCATGAAGAACTATATTTATTATTTAGGTTTTGTATTATGTTTATTATTTTGGACTTATTTTAGTTTTAGTTTGGACTTTTACTTTAATAAGGGTTCATGACAATCCATTAGTTATTATTTAAAGTTTATTAAGTATTTTGGGTTTTAGTTTTTGTTGGGACTTATTTTGGGCCTCGAGTCTATGATTTATTAGAGTTATTAGGTTGTTTTTTTAGTCTATTTAAGTTGTTTATTGTTGTCAAACTTCAACAACCATGAATTATTGGATAGAATTGGTATTTTGCTTTGGAGCAACACATTTTGTTTTTGTTTAAAAAAAGAATAATCAAACTTATTAAAGTATAATTGACTTTGTGGCATTTTTCTTATACTTTTTACTCATGATTCGCTAATTGTTGGGTAAAGATTTATATTCCAATGGTGTTGGGTATCTTAGTTCAAGATAATTGTTGTGTCACACTCTTTTATCAAATTTGATTTTTGGCATTTTAAGACCATGTTAACTTTACTTATGAGTTTTTGAATTTTTATATTTACGATGTTCACATCAACTGTTATCTTCTTTGATGAATTTCTAGTTGATTTGTTGGTTTTTTCCACTCTTAAAGCTTACACACACACACACACATAGCTATTTTTACTCTATAAATTGGTATTCCTACCCTTGCTTATTTTTGTCATAATTTTTATGACTTTATTTAATACATTACTTAATTACTTAAAAACTTTATAATTTTATATTCTAAAACAACTTAATTAAAATAATAAAAAGAATAAGAATATATTTTTTTTCAAAAATAAAATATTAATATATCTTGATATTTCTTAGCTGAGATATAAGTATTGGTTTAAATTTATTATTATTTTTTCAATAAGAATTAGCTTTAATTACAAAATTACAAGTGGGAACACTCCATTATCCTTGTAAAGTTAACAAATAAAAAAAAATTCATGATTAATTAGTTGATCTCATATTGTAGTTCATTACTAGTACATTGTCTCGGGTCTTTGCTGGTCGGATAAATTTTTTTAAATATAAAAAAATATTCAGAGCATGAAGAATTTTTTGACTGTGTTATGAAATCTAGCTTAATAGGTTAATCTCGAGACCTCGCAACTTAGCTCTTTGCCTAACTTGAGTTTCTAATTAAATCGTGCGGGAATTAGCCTAAATTAAATTGATTGATTTGATTGGTCCAAATGTAATCTTGATAAATGATAAAAACATGACATATCTTTTAACAAAACTTCAAGATGACAACATTTTCTCAAAAAAAAAAAAAATTATTGAAACAATGACATATTGGATTGATTATAGTCCCTTAGCGACACGTGTCATGGATTATATTAAGTTTAATAATTTTTTTATAAACTTTTTTTTAATTACATGATAAAAATATATGCTCACAAAATTAAGTATCAATCTAAAAATAGATATTTATTTGAGACAGTGATAACCCTATAAAAAACAATAAAAAATAAATCATGCAGTTTATTTCTCAACTAGTCTAATATTGAAGGACAAAATTGAGAAAAGTTTTTTTTAAAAAATCAAAGGACCAAAAACAAAAAAAATCATATTCGTTCAATAGATAAACTCATCAAACTTGTGAACCAGGTTAACCAGGCTAACATGCCAAATCTGTGAATCGGTTTATGAACTCTAACAGGATTATAATTGGTTTTGTTTTTCAAACTATCTTTTATTTAACTATATAATAATAAAAAAAAATAGATGATAGTTAAATTAAACATCAACCCAATATTAAGACGTTGAAAAAAACAAAAAAAAAAGTTAAACACGTCAGACTTGTGAATCAAGTCAATTAGCCAAATCTGTGAACATATCTATGGATTTTATAAATTTTAATAATATGGATTTTCTTTTAAACTATTTTTTTTTACTATATGAGAAAGAAATTGACAGGGAAAAAAAGTCATGTTCAATTAGAATAAACAAAAAAACTATTCATCAAACCCATAAATCAGGATAACTTGGGTTATCCTAATAAATCCGTAAGCCATACTAAACTTATGAAAATAAAAAATAAAAAGAAAGTTGGCGTTATTATTTTCATGATCACTATTATTATTATTATTATTGTTATTATTATTGTTATTAATGTTAATACTATTGTTATTATTATTAGCCTCGCTAGCATTATTACCATTCATTATCATAACTATTATATTTATAATTATTACTATAAATATTAGTATAATAATAATTATTATAATTACGAATCAAATAGTGTCGCAAAATCACAATTATAACCACCATGGTTAGCCGCACACGCCGCCAGATGATGGTAGAGCGGCTAACGTGCTGACACGTGTGAGGTACGTATCAACAACTTTCTCGTTTTTTTATTTGTACAAAACCAAAAATGCTCTTAGGATTAAATAATAATAACAAACAAACCATGATAAAATTACAACAAAGCCTCTAAAACTGATGCTAAAAAGAGATATATTAAGACTTTTTTTGAAAATATAATTAAAAAAATAAAAAAAACTCAAAAAAATCCAAAGCCATTAAATTGTAATCTTCATGTGGGATTTAATGGTAGTTACCATTAATCTAATTAATCATGTGTATTCTTAATTTTTTTTTCTTAACATTTAACATTAACTCATAGGGTTAATATTGCAAAATCTAATACTATAGAAACTCAAGTGAAGCGTTTCTCTATAAATATGTCCCAAGACACACTTTACCCTATTTTAGTATTTTTAACACTCACATTAGAGTACAATAATTCAATAATTAAAATTCCGAAACAACGTTAAAAACTTTCAGATGACTCCACTTCCCCTCACATTTTCCCGAGAAACAAACAGAAAAAGTACAAAAAGATGAGGTTTTTGCCACTTCTCAACCAAACCTCAAAACGAAACCATCCAAAAAAGCCCATGATCCATTCTCTCACTATGACAAGATTCTTCTTTTCTAAATACACAGAGGAACCAGAGCCAAAAGAGTTCATTGATTACTTGGATTCTCTTAAAAACTATGAGAAATTAGGTGTGCCTAAGGATGCTGGCACTGATTCAGATGATGGACTCGATCTGGGTCGGATGCGGAGGCTCATGGACCGGCTTGGTAACCCACAATCCAAATTCAAGGTCCAAGCTTTTATCTTTTTTCTTTCTGGGTTTCTTTCTTTCAATGGTGCTAGTCAAGTTGTTGTTTTCTCTTAGGCATTGAATGCGCTTAGCATGGAACTTGATTAAATGATTGTTTTTCTTATCTGGCTTTGCTATTAAGATAGTGTATTGAGCGTGATTAGTGCGAAACTGGATTATTTACAGTCAGTGCATGTTGCGGGGACAAAAGGGAAAGGATCAACAGCTGCATATCTGTCAAATATTTTGAGGGCAGAAGGCTATTCTGTTGGTTGTTATACTAGGTATGCTTGTGACTTATTTTATGATTTGGCGATCATGTTAAAAAAATTACTACCAATCATGTACTGGTTATTGTTGTTTTAGACTTTCAACGTTCATTTTGTTTTTGATGGAGGGTTTTTGTGTTTTTTTGAGCAGTCCACATATGATGAGTATAAGGGAAAGGATTTCATTAGGACAATCAGGCAATCCAGTGTCAACAAAGACTTTGAACAAACTGTTTCACATGATCAAACCAAAACTTGATGAGGCGATTCAATTAGAAAATGGGTCTCTGACGCATTTTGAGGTATTGAGTTGACTATAGCATTCGGATTTGAAAGGCCCTTCTCTTTTAATTTCCTTGCCTTTCTAGTCTCTTATTGAGGATACTTTTTTATGCTTTGTGTAACCTTGTTCTGTTTCTTCATTAATGATTTGTTTTTTGTTTCAACTATTACAGCTATATTTCGTAGTTTGGTTGCCAGAATGGTATATATTCCTCTCTGTTTAAAGTTTCGTATTTGAAATTTGATCTTGCAACATTGATCAAATCTTGGGTGGAAATTGCACAGGATGTGTGTGGACCTTGCTTATTCATAATTCTTTCCATCGTTGATTTCAATGTTACCTTATTTTTCATGAAATCTCTGCGTATTAATCCTTGCCTTTTTTATGCTTGTAACCTTTCTCTCTAAATTATAGTTTCCCATTTTTGGCACTCAACAACGAAAACTTTTCAGGTCCTCACTGCTACAGCATTCACCTTAATGGCAGAAGAGAAAGTTGACATTGCAGTCATTGAGGTTATTTCATTTTTGTCCTTCCAGTCTTTACTTGTTGGTTTGTTCCAATACATTTTTATGCATATTTTTTGTTAATGTTTGGCACTGTGATTTTTGCTTTTCATGTGCTAAATATGTGCATATATGATGTTTTCTATTTAATGTATTTTGAGTTGGTAACTAGTTGTCTTGTTTCTTCTCATAGAAAAACTAATTTAGGGCTATGCTAAAAATATTGTATTTATCTAACTTTCAATGTAACAGGCTGGGCTAGGGGGTGCAAGAGATGCAACAAATATCCTTTGTAGTTCTGAACTTGCTGCTTCCGTTATAACAACAATTGGCGAGGAGCACTTGGCAGCACTTGGTGGTTCTTTGGAAAGCATTGCTGTGGCAAAGTCAGGAATCATTAAGTATGGTCGCCCAGTTAGGTGATTCTCCCTTAACTATTCGTTTTCTATTATTTTTGTCTTTTCATGCTTATATGAACTACATTCTTAAAAAATAACTGAAGTCATCTACTCTGTAATTCCACTGGATTCTATTGTTGCTTTCATCACCAAAGTTACCCTTCTCTGCAATAACTGTGCGTCTGTGCCTGTATTTCATAAGGCTTTGATTTAGTCACACAGTATGTCCTGTTTGGATTGATATTGGTAAAATTTGATTGGAAAATAGCAGCCATTGCTGCCCTTGAGGTAGATTGTTAACCATTTTTGCTGTTGTGCAAATGAGATTGATACGTCCCTGGAGCTGGCTTTACTCGCTTTTCTTTGTGGTATTATAGTTTTTTTCCACAGCTAAATGTTTTCCATGTACTTCTTTAGTGAGTTTTTAGCGGTGAAGATTTAATTAGTGAAAACTTGTTGAGAACAAATAATTCAAACCCCATCTATCACTCTATTCTTTTTTTTCTTCTTTTGGATTGAAGAAGAAAGAATTATTAGAGAAAATAGAATGGATGAACAAGATATCCTCCCAGTTAGGCCCTCTGGATATCAATATGAAAAACCTCCCTAAAAACCCCACAGGCGTACACAACAAAGAAGCGAGAAATGCTATCCTATCACACAACAATTGGCTTGAGGAGAAGTGATCCTTGAAGATTCTACCCCTCCATCCAAGACAAAATGAGCACATCACATGGTATTAAAGTGAATGGAGTAGTACAGGCATGTTAGCACAACTAGAATTTAGCTGTATTTTTTACATCTGTAAGAGTAGTTGTGCAGAATTGATGTTGCGTCCTGCAGTTTTTCCCACTTAATGATGTAGCAATCCAATTGCTTGTTGCATAGCCATGAGCACTGAAGTTTTTCCAAATACATCGATGTTTTTCCATCATTCACACTTCTGAGTGATTTAAATTCTCAGGTGGTTCTAGGCGGTCCTTTTCTTTCACATGTTGATCGTATACTACGTGATAAAGCGTCAGTGATGTGTTCTCCTGTGGTGTCAGCATCTGATGCTGGAATCAGAACTTCCATTAAAGGCCTCATCATACTCGATGGTAGACCTTGCCAATTGAGTGATATAATGATACAAGTTGAGAGGGATTTTCCACTGGTATTCCAATGAAGCATTAGTCTCTGCTTAGTTTGAACCTTTCTACTTGCCTTTAATCATAGCAAATCAGATTTTTGAGTCTCACATTCTACAAATTAGTTTTCTGTTCAAATTGGATATTATTTCTGTTATTAATTTTTATGAACTTGTAAACCAATGCAGTTCATTGAGTTATCAGATGTGAAGCTGCGCATGCTTGGAAGGCACCAACTTCACAATGCATCATCTGCAGCATGTGTGGCGCTCTGCCTTCGTGATCAAGGTCACTTGCGTTTTTTGCTTGCTCTGTTTGGTTTTAGTGCTAAATAATATTGAACTAGGCTTAAAATTTTTCGTTTGGTGGCTGTAGAATCATGTTGAGGACTAGACAATGAGTTTTTCGTAATGTGGAATATGCTTACCACTATTTTGCTGTCACATGTCTGTCTGCTACCCTTCCCCATTGCACTGATTCATATCTTTTTTAACCCAGGACTGTCAAAGAGAAAAATCTAGCTTTTTTTTGTCCTTGATATAATTTCCATTAGTTTTATGTTTACCATTGGTTGTTTTGCGCCTTTTCTGCTTTATACCTTAACCCTCTATTAGATGCGCCAGCTCTAACTGATTGGTTAGTGCTTGTTAATTCAAATTTACTATTCACTAGTACTACTACTACTACTACAAGTCATTATTTCTATTAATGTGTTTCAGGATGTCGAATTTCAGACAGATCTATCAGGGCTGGTTTGGAGAATACATTCTTGCTTGGAAGAAGTCAATTTCTATCATCCAAAGAAGCTGAGGTGCTAGGACTTCCTGGAGCGACAATACTGCTTGATGGAGGTTAATTCTCATGTTAAGCAGCTTTCAATACTTGTTATTGCTTTATGCTGCATTGTTTTTTTACTTGTGATGTTCCAGATTGGTAATCATGCCTCCTATTCGCCTTCTAAATATTGTTTTGTGGTCCGTTTTTCATTTTGCTGGTTGAGCGTGCTTCAAGGAGATATTTCTCTACAGAGGTCTACTCTTCTGTTAATTGCAATTGTAAATACTCTTTCAGCTCACACTAAAGACTCTGCTAAAGCTTTGGTGGACACAGTACGGATGGCATTTCCAGATGCACGAGTGGCTCTTGTAGTTGCAATGGCAAGTGACAAAGACCATTTAGCTTTTGCGAGAGAATTTCTTTCAGGTCTATCTCCTTTGTATTTTGAGTTTCTTTTGTACTGGCTGTCTATGATTAGTGTGGAGGTGGACAACATGAGAAAAATGAGAACGTGCTATTAGAATGCAGAGAACTTAGGGATTTGTGGGAGTTACTAAATCTTGAAGAGTTCTGGATACAATTCTAGTTGAGGTTATTGTTGTTGTTACAGGTTTTCTTAAATGACAAGTCATCATATATAATGAACCTAACTTGACATCCGTTTTTTTTTCTTTTGAAAAAAAACAATTGTGGAAGGAACTATTTCTGTCTGCTATCTTAGATTCTCTATTTCAGATAACAGGTCTTAGTACATGTTATTTAGTTGAGCGATGCTCTGAAGAGGTGCAAGTAGGAAATTCTTTGGAAGGTCTAACTAGGATTTTGTCACACTTTTCCAGGTTTGCAATTAGAGGCTGTCTTCCTTACAGAAGCCGACATTGCTGGGGGGATATCTCGAACAACTTCAGCTTCCTTGTTAATGGATTGCTGGATTCAAGCTTCTGAAGAATTGGGCATTAATACTCTTCATGATGGAATGGAGAAGAACCGAGAATTGTTAGAGGAAAACAAAATCATATTAGCTACTGAGAAATCACCGGTGGTTGCCATGAGGGCTGCAAATGAGACTCTTAAAAGAAGAGCAGGTAACCGTTCCAGTGTTATTGTAGTCACAGGATCGTTGCATATTGTCTCATTACTATTAGCTTCTCTGCATAGGTAAAAATTGCCTGTATTTACTTGTTTTTGTTCTGAACTCTTTTTTTTTTAATGCACAAACATTGATTAGTTTTCTCTCAGAGGAAATTGATGCCAGAAATTCAACTTCCTCGTCTTTACAACCTACCCTTACTGTAAGGAGCAATCAAATGCTTTTAAACGTCCCCACTAATCATTCTTATCACCATTACCACAAGTATTCAACAAATGGTGACTGTTGTAAGTTCCTTAGATTGCAATGCCAGTGCCAGCCCCTCGCAAGAATTTTCTTTGATAAGCACTAAGATGAGGAGAAAACATAAATCCTTGTGATTTTGAGTAATTAAGGTCCCATATGTTCCAGACATTCCTGCAGTATGGAGTGGGCCTGAGCACAAACAATCACAAATGCATTTGGCCAACCACCTTTATATTCATTTGTCATTTTCTTCAATGAGTTTTTGAAGCTCTAAATTTTGTTTTGTACTGGAGGCGAAGTATGTGGATGGCATCTTTCATTCCACATTTACAACATCTGGTTAACAGGGCAATGTGTAAGAGGGCATGTTCCATAATTCAGACGGAGGGAATAGGTACAGGCTCAACAACTCATGGCCCATTCTAATAAATCAACCATTCAAAAACTGCTAGAGAGAGACATAGAGAAGGTGGGTAGGCTGAATAACTTCGCCCCATTTTATGAAACCAACCATATACAAAGACAGTTCTGCTGCAGAGGTAGGTACAAGCTAGCTAGCTAGCCAAAGGGCTAAAACTATCTAGTCACTTCTGAGTTTAAAACGACAAGAAAGGAGCTAAATCTATCTATGACAAGAAGTGTGGTGTCTGATGAATTTAAACATTATTTATTAGCATCAAACCTGCTGTACTGTTACTTGCGGTCCTCCACAGCAACTCGTTTTTTAATACTCAACACCCACATATTTACTGGTTTCATGTCATTTCTCACTTTTGCCATGGATGGTTTGCCTTCACTATGGTGTATGGGTGTGCTACTATTATTAATTAAACTATTCTTAAATTCAAACTCAGAAAGTCTAGAAAACATTAAACATCTATCATGTAAGAAATTGGAGGAAGTTAAAATTATTACATGTTGCTTGATGACAACCTATTTTCTTGGGGCAAAGAACATATGTATCCCCCAATTAATTGAGTCCCAAAAACAAAACGATTCCCTGGACACAGCCCAATTAACCCTATCTTAAGATTTTTGTAGTCTTTGAAATCATATGAAAAATGGCATGCTTGTCTTAAGAAAAGGGGTGGCCTTTTTCTTTCTTTTTTCTTTTTTTTTTAAAAATCTAATAGTGAAGGTTAATTGGGAAACTTTAATTAATAGATGGGAGATCCAAATGATAATTTTTTTTTGTTTTAATATTTGGTAGCCTCCCCGGCCCTCCTAGCATCTTTCGTTGTCCAGTAAATGTTGATTTTTCTTTAGGCATTTTACCCTATTTTGAAGCAACAATAATAGTAGGAATTTGCCAATAAATTCCACTAGTTGATTCCCATGGTTGACTTGGCACCACTATCCTTATAGACAAAAAGGTGTCCTCCTCTCAATCACTTATTGGTTGACTCTCTCGGCCAAAGAAACCTGTTTTCGCCTCGACTGTCAAGAGAATTCATGTACACACACACACAGACACGCATTTCTACTACTATTGTTATTTTTTTTTTGAAACGAAAAATAATTTAAAATTAGAGACAGTGAAGATCTTGACGAGCTAGAAATGCAACAATCAGTTTAACAATTTTTTTTTTCGTTTTTTTTTCTCTGTGTAGTAGTAAACAGTATTCATTTTAATTTTAATATTAATTTCTTGCAGGTAGGACCCTTAGCTTAACGCCTGTCATGTACTGGACGGGGATACACCATTGCTTTCGATCATTTACTACAATAGCTTTTGAGATAGATACTGGAAGATTTCCTAAATTATATAACAACTGAATTTAATAGAGGGTGGTAAGGGGGAGCTGCACCAAAGTTTGGCCTCCAACGGTTCTCAGCCAGGATGGGGACATGCCATAATTAAAAATGGGGCCTAGAAATCTAAATATACAATCAAGTTGGTGGGTCCCCGTTCCGGCCACCACCGACAGCGACCCGGTAGCACAATTTCCGAGGAGCACAACCCTTGCCACCGTGGAAGGCGACGGATTTCAAGGGGTATTATGTAATGATCGTAGGAGTAATGTTTTGCTCATACATTTCGTGGTGCAAGTAAATGAGGTTTCTGAGAGGAATGTAAATGAAGCTGTGCTAGGTCCCATCTTATTAATTTTCCAAACTTTGTCTTTAAATTTTGTCCCATATTCCCATTCCCATTCCCATTCCCATTCACATGTTACATGACATAGTAGGCTATAAATGATTAAGAGTCGTGTGCTTGTATTATGCTACCATGAGTAGCTTTTACACACACACTCCGTGCAATGGAAAAAGAACAGTGATCATTGATGCATTATTCAAGCAAAGAATGTGCATGCAAGCTTCTTGTTGAAATAATCAGGAGCACAAACTTCCTAACACAAAATACTTTTCGATTTCAAATCCAACTGGCTGGTTTGCACTTTTTGTTTTTTTTTTGAGATGAATGTTTGAGAGTGAGGTAATGATTGTTTTTTAAGTGTTTTTTGCTCGTAACTATATTAAAACAATACATACCTTTTCAAATTAAAAATTTAAAATTTTAAAAAACACGATTTCAATCTTTACATAGATATTTTTGTATACTAGTATTCTTTCTGATCATGTTAGCATAATGACTTGCTTTTCACCTGTTCTTATAAAATAAATAATTTAATTATTATATACACGAATTAACATCTTATGAGTTAATACACGGCAATATACAAGTTAATTTATAAAATCTTGAATTTAATTGGATTTAATTTTTATTTAACTTCTACCTTTTAGATTTTTATTATTTTTTAAAATTTTATTGTAGATATATGGGATTTAGTTTATGATTTATTTGTTAGTAATACACGACAAATTTTATTAATCTTTAAACTCTAGGGTTGCCACATGGATGTTTTGTTAACAGATCTTAGATGGAGATCGAGTGGATGAAATTAAGAGTATGATAAATAGATACAATTGGTGAAACATAGAGCATTGATCATGACCCTATAGGTGATCAAGCATGTGCTTTTATAGTTAACCAAAAACAATGATGTGATTTTCACAAAAAAATAAAAATAAAAATAAAAATAAAAATAAAACTTAAATAATATCGTAATTATTTGAAAAAATTATTAAACTTTCTAATATCGAGCAATTATTCTACACATGTATTATTATTTTTATATAAAAATTATCTCGTCAAAAAGAATAAAGAGTGAATTTGACACAATAAATTCCAATTTTTAAATAAATTTGAAATAATATTGTTACGATAAAAAAAGTGACAAGGCCATCGTTTCTCTTTACAAGTCAACACTTATTGTACGAAGAAAATCACCCATGCATAGAACATATATAACGTTGTCCAAAATGACCAGATTAATTAGAAAAGTTGGTATTTAGTTTATAATTATACAATATTATAAGAACATGGTAATTTAATAATCATTATAAAGAAAATATATAAATTTACATAATATATTAAAATACAATCCTAGCATGCATACTAAACATACATATATATAATTAATCCTTAAATAAAAACTAGTGTATGATACTTGTTAAAATTCTTAGAAAATAATTAAGTTGAAGTTTTATTATTGTAAGGATTAATTATTTATCCTTAAGAATAAGTCTTTAAAAATTTCAATATCATCATCTTATTTAGGTACATCTCTAAATAACATCTTGTTTAGAGTCTATCTTTAAACAAGCTTCAACAAATCAAGAAAACTATACTCAATTATTTATTTACGAGAATCGAACTTAATCTCTAGATTTTGAGAAAAATAAAGATCTTAAATAAAGCTTAAGACAAGGAGTATGATGGAAAATTAAATGGAGGAAAAGTAAATAATTATGTAGAAATTTTATCCAAAATAGTGAAAAAAAAACCCAATTAGAAACACTTTTTTTAGCCCATTTTATAGAAAATTTCACGAACCAAAACGGATAGAATTCCTCCAATTATCTTACTTTATTAACCTTTATAAAATCACAATTAAATATGAATATTTGTGGCTTTAAATCAGATTTTTTTTTTGTTAAAAAATATTATTCAAATTTTAAAGAAACTAATATAGAAATAAATTTATTAGATTCTTACATTCATGATGAGTTGAATAAACCAATAAACTGGAAGAAATAATAATCATTCATAAACCAAATTCAAGTCTAAATTTTAGTTGATAACTTTTTTTCGTAGCTCAAAAAATTATCATTGTAAAAATTATTTAAACAAAACTAGGTTTAGGCACACTTTGCTTAGATCATTTCTTATCTAGAAGCTTAGGTGTTATTTGACCTTAATTTTAAATTTTTATATTTTTACTAAATGAACCACTAGAAAAGCTTATTTGTTTTATGTGAATTTCTCTAAAACATACCAATCAAGAGTTCTTCAAAAATAATTTTTCATTCACTCATAATTTATTTAAATCATGTTAATATTTCATACTACAAAACTTATATTTAAGATTAAACTCCAATAAATTTTTAACCCTAAAAATATATAGACTCTACTTTTAAATTAACCTCAAATATTCCCATTAGCCATGTTATAAACATATTTTCTAGGCATACAAGAGAGCTTGAGTGATACAAAATAAATAACAAAAGGAATATATATATATATATATATATACACACCATGATAATTTAACTATTTGATTATAACATCCAATTGTTAAATGCTTTCATGTGAGTGTTAGTCTAGATTTTCTGAAGCCACATTATCCATAGAATACCTAATTTTACAATGTCAAAAACAATTTGTGGTTGTATATATTTGCTTGAACATCTATTATCCAAGCCGAGATGCAAGATTCGTTGTATCTAAAATATTTATTTTTTTTTAAATTTTTTGAGTTAAATTATATTTTTACTTGTCGTCTAGGTTATCTTTAAATCTGTCATGTCAAACGGGTCACATTAAATCAATCCATATATAGTTTTTTTTCTACTAGAAAAATGTTAGCAATGTTTTAACATTAAATTTATTGTTGATTCGACCAACAGGCAACGAAAGCCAACAATTTATTTATTCTATACTATGTTTCCACAGACTTAGGAACTTAAAGTTTAGATTAGCAGGGCTTTTTTTTAATTATAAAAGAGAGGTTTGAATTCGAGATTTCTTAAAGAGAAGGGAGATACAAACCCCAGTTAGCTACAATTCATTGACAATTTACCACATTAAGACAAGAAGCAAGGTTGCCAAAAGGAAAACAGAAAGTAGTAGATTAGAGCTAACACCATCGATCAGCACATCCAAAAAGATCACAGCCACTATAGGGAAACATTGGATTCAAAGCTTTGAACCGCACAACTAGCTAGCTAGACTTATGAAACAGGTGAATTGAAAGTTATTCCAGATTATCAGATTCTAATCATGCACCAAACTATTGTGATCAAGCCATACACAAGGAATCTATTTCCACATCGTTCCTTGGATTTTACCAAGAATCAAGTATTTATATTCCTCATGCAGGTGGCTAGAGATCATTGAACATAGAAATTTATGCTAAAAAAATATTTGAAAAAAAGTGTTTTTTTAAAAAAACATAAAGTTGACTCTAATTAATTTTTCAAATTTAAAACCCAGGTCATAAGACCAAGATAACATCATTAAAGAAAAACATAAAAAACAAAGAAGTAAGATTCTTAATCAAATAGATATTAAGGAAAGAAATTAAAAAAAATTAACGGAAAACAAAACAAATAGCAATTAAACAAATTAAAACTAAATTCAACATTAAAAAAAATAAAACAGATAGAAAAATAATTTTTTATTTTTTATTATTTGTACAAAAATGAAAATGCTGAATAAACAATAATTAATTAAACTATTCATTGTAAAATACAATTACTATAAGGTTACTCGATCAAAGGTTGGATTAGATTTTTAACTTTTAAAGTCAATGTAATAATTAATTACATTGTTATAAAAAAATTTAAAAATATTATTACTCCAAACAAATAAAAAACGACAAATTAACCTCGAAACCCTAATGCAAGCTCATTTAATTTTGCAGCGAAGAGTAATTCCACTGTTATAATCAAAGGTGGTCCAAAACATATCCACAGTAGTTAACATGTTCACCATTCATTTGCTTCAAGCCTTTGATCAGTACGTTGAATGATGGCTAAACTAGCTTGCATCTCCTTTTGGGATAAGATTCCTGTTGAAGGATATAAGGTCAATGATGTACATAACAACGGCATCCTAAAAGAATCTCTCTGACATCGGAAAGCTTGAACCTTGGGTTTTAGCCTGTTCATAAAAAAGCACCAGCAGCAGAATAACTACGTTACAGCGAGAATCTACTCTGTTACATAATTTTCACGGTTGTTATAGCTTCTGGTTCAGCCAACGAGAATCCCATCTGCACTAGATCTCCATCTAGAGACTAGAGAGGGAGAGAGAGAGAGAGAAGGGTTTTGGTTGTTGAGGATGGTAAATGTTGAAAATTGACGGGTTAGAGAAAATGTTTGTATCTACTCGGAAGAAATATTAATTGATTGTGATGACACAAGTTCATGAATGATAAAGACACGTTTACCTTTAAATGAAACCGCAATCCCATACTGAATTTGCATTTACTCCTCCCCTACAATTAATCTCTGCCATATCGTATGTGACCCCTCCTCAATCACGGAGAATCTTCTTCTTCTTCTTCTTCTTCT
>Ga0325414_1003769_pt1 | contig 15821 bp, 6 predicted proteins | sample PopdelMetagenome_8_FD_206183 | JGI IMG/M metagenome (GOLD analysis project Ga0325414, IMG submission 206183) | Populus deltoides microbial communities from Bellville, Georgia, United States - Leaf-PdKOR-R3 | ecosystem: Host-associated > Plants > Phyllosphere > Phylloplane/Leaf | place: USA...
ATAAGAACTTTGATAGTATCAAGTGGGTAAGTGACAGCAGTGGCAACTGTTACTGATCCTACTGCTGCAATCGCATGGCTTACGAACAACTGGTTCTTCAACCACTCACCCATTTTCGTTTTACAGACAAAGCTCACTCCTTGAATACGTTTTTGGCGTTTCTATGTAATGCATGGGACTTGTTCGATGAAATGCCTGAACCAAAAACCCTTTTTTATAGCAAAAATAATTTTCCAAAGGTGTTGTAAGTGAGGGGTGCACAAGTGAAGAAGAGAAGGAAATTCAAAAGGGATAGTTTTGAATTTGATTATACATGCAACCCAGCTATGCAACTCTGGGGTTTTGTAGTACTTGGGGCTTTTACAGAGACAAGTTCGGTTTTAGTCCTGAGCTCCCAGGCTTCTTCTTTTATGTTCGGGGTGAGGCAATTGATTTTTGTACCTGTAGTTTACAAACTGTACGACTTCAGTCCTCGATATTTATAACTTTTTGATTTAGACCTTTGATTTTTGAAATCGCTCAATTCCAAACTTGGTATTAATTAGTAGATACAAATGATGCCCAATCTCCATATATATATATATATATATATATATATTTTGCACAAGATCATATATCGAGTTCTTGTGTGTTTATAATAATGAATTTGTTCTTTTTTTTTATTTGCACCCAATTATAAGGTGTTAGGGGTGAGCACAAAACCCGAAAAATCGATTAAACTGAGAAACCCGAAAAAAATAACCGAAAAAACCGTACCGTGAAAAAAACCAATTAAAGCGATTAAAATTTTAAAAAAGCCGACCGGTTCGGTTTGGTTTTGATTTTATAAGCCTAAAATTGAAAAAACCAAACCGAACCGAACCGATCCCAAACCGAAAAAAATCAAGCCAAACTGGAAAAACCGAACCAAACTAGTTTGAACCGTTTTTGTCCAAGAAAACCGAATCAAAACCGGCGGTTTGAACCGGTTTCGGTTTTTTTTAATTTGATTTGGTTACTTATTTTTGATAAAAATCAAATCGAACAAAAAATGATCACCCTGTAGGATGTAATGAATTTTGGCTTATACAAAAATGAAGTTGATAGTTGATATAAAGATATTAACTTCAAGGACTGGAATGGAATTATTGTTAAATTTAAGGGTAACATTATACTCCCTTGTGCTCATAAAAGTCTAAAAAACCTCTCGGTTCAGCGGGTTTGTTTTGCTGTCCTCAAGGCAAAATAATTCTAAAGTGACTTGCTATTTTCCCTTAACATTTTTTTTTCTCTTTAAAACATTCACTTCTCTAAAAATTATGTAAAATTATCTTAGTATCCAAACTGTAAATTTAATGGATACTTACCTGAAGCAATCTTCAGCGGGTTTTTTTTTTAATAGATAATTACTTAAATACTTTATTTAATGGGTAATGGATATGATTTGAATGTTATTAAATCTAATCCAAATTTAGTTTGAGGTAAATATCAACGTAGAATATTTATATTTTTAAAATTCAATAAAAAATACACACACATATATATCATTTAACACGCACATATATATTATTATTTTATTATTTTGTTAAATAATAAATAGTTGTAAAAAGAATATTCCTATAAATACTTTAAATTCAATAGATAAATATGAATATTTAAATTTTTTACTTAATGAGTAACGGGTAACATATGAATATTAAAAAACTTGCCTGCCCTGTAACTATGCATTATCATCCCTATAAATAATAGAATGTTCATTTTTAATTAAATGATGCAATTATAAATAATTAGTGACTAATAGTGAGGAAATAGGTATAGGATTTGTCTAATGATTATCGATGAACTTTTTTTTCCGTACCTTTTGATTTCATTTGAATTTTTATTGGACATATAAAGTAATAAGAGTTATAAATTGATGGTCTACATGGAACCACTCGAGTAATTGGCAATGCCAAGTTTGCATTTGATTGAGTCGTATGTTTTTCTTTTTTCTTGGGAAATTTTTGCATTATGACTACAAGTTCAATCGTTTGCTTTGTTTATTGATCTTCAAAACAATGAGATAACTTATATATTTTATGGATACTATGTTTTCAATAATAATTTATTTTTTATTCTTAAATTAAAACTATAATTTTGCATTTTAGTTTTCTTATATATTTATCTTTTCTATTCTAAAAAACTAATGAGTCAACATATTTTATTAAGATTTTTATAAATAGAAAAAATCTTAAAAAATAAAATGAATCTGACAAACATGTCAAACCCAAAGCACTTGAACTTGGTAATCAGCCAAGCTCAAAGTAGCGTGAGTCTGACAAACATGTTAAACCCAAAGCACTTGGATTTGGTAATAAGCCAAGCCCAAAGAAGCGTGGGTCTGACAAACATGTCAAACCCAAAGCACTTGAACTTAGCAATCAACCAAATCCAAGGTAACGTAGGTCTGATAAATATGCTAGACCCAAAGCATATGGATTCAACCATTGCCAAGTTTTAAGGCTGTATATCTGATTTTAAACGATCCCCTAAAATAAAAGTATTAAAGACATGATAAATCGTCATGCCTCTCCATCTAGAATAATCATTCATATTGATGTAATGGTTTCTTTATATTCATAGGTGTATACAAGGTCTCTTAAAGGACCTACTATACTTTTTGTCTCATTAATGATATGTAAGGGATATTTGTCTCTCATTAATGTCGCCGAAAGCAGGGGACTTTGCAATCTTCCCTTATATGAAAACAATAAGATTCAGGGGGTATAAATACTCTCTAAACCATTTAAGTAAGGGTTCATAACTTTTTATCTCTTAAGATAAACTCATATAAATTTTAGAGCATTAACCAACTTAAAACTCAAGAACAAACATCTTTGTTCCTTGAGTTTAAAGCTCTTTTAAGTCATTTATTATTTTTCCCATAAATATATTGACTTCATCATCAGGGATATTTAAATAATCCCCTGATTGAAATTGTTTTTGCAGTTACTCAAGTTTTTACCATAAGCTTGGAATTTCTTAAACTAAAAATAAGAAATTTAAGTACTCAAACATATTGATTAAACATTATCCCAAACACTAAATAACTCATTGTTTACATATCTTGGATTTTAGGACATCATCAATGGTGATGTCTGTGAGAAACACTTACAAAAAGTCATAAATAACTTTATTGTTTTACTGTTATTCCTTAATTATCATTATCAACTCCTAGAAAAGTCGAGTTAATGATCTCCCTGTCACAGCAAATACTCCAGCTCCCGCACAACCAATCCTCTAATAACTTATAGAATAGATACACCTCCTCATCCAAGCAGTGCTAGGAAATCAACAAGCGGGAGAAAATCCACCTCAAAAAATCTCAACCTCTCCTCAGCAAGTTGCTATATCTATACACTCATCTCTACGACGGTAGGCCTCACCTAGTGTCCGTAGATGATTACACTACCTAGAAGAATACGTATAAAATGATCCAGTATAGGGTCTTTAACCTTAAAGGTCATCGAGCCATTCCATAAAGCATACACACCCTCATGATGCTCGGACGCAAAATGTTTTTCTAGGCATCCATTTCGGCAGCGTAAAAAAAAGGGTGTCCATCTATCAGGCCATCCTACCCTAGAGACATCAAGTTTCCCCGAACCTAAAACGCGTAAGAGTAGAAAACAGTTGGAAGAAGGACTCATCCAGGAGGATGCTACACTCCTTATCAAATCAGAGATTCTTCTCTATCCAAATGTATGTTGAACATCTACATACCCAAAGATTACATCACCACCAAAATGACCCTAGATAACCATTATTGACTTATAGATCCCAGAGAACATATATAAAATATACACAGCAGTCTGGAGTTAGTTATTTAGGACAATCACGCCATTTGCAAGATCCTCCATACGACCTTCAGAGGTTCAGTAAGAGCTTGGTACAACAAACTGGAACCAAGTTCAGTTGCTAGTTTCAGTGACCTCTGTGCCAAACCGGTGGCATATCTCAATACAAGTATTCCAGTTAAAAAGAGTTCCACTTAACTCTTTGGAATCACCCAAGCAAAGGACCTACAAGGGATAGAAGGTTTAAGACTTAATCGAATCAGTAGCTTCAAAAGTCCTTATCAGTAAGGTGAGGGAAAAAACCTTATGGAGGGAGTTGTACGCCCTACCAGATAGAAGGTTACTAAAAGTGAAGCAAACCATGAAGAGCCACATTCGGGTAGAAGAGGCAAGTACGTTGCGTCATAGTCCCTCCTGTTTTACTAGGGACAAACAGACAGAAAAGTCCCCCAAATGAGGTCGTTCGCCTAAATGGGACCACTCTCCCAGAATAGACAACAATCCCAAGAAGAGTCAAAAGAAACCATTCAAAGAACATCCAGGTTATCTTAAATCATGCGTTTCTCTATTGAACACCTCCCTCGTTGAAGTCCTTACAGTCACCTAAAGCAAAAGGTTTGTCCGATATCCTTCGCCCAAGAAGTCTCCTCCCAGTACACATATATCTAAAAAGTATTATCTTTTTCACAAATACAAGGGACATGAAATTAAGGATTGCTATGTCTTGAAGAAGGAAATTGAAAGGCTGGTAGCTAAGGGTTATCTTCGTTAGTTTTTAAAGAAGGATTTTCTCCTTGAATAGAACAGAGAAGAACCTGGTCAATCTGCTACAGCTATACCTAAGATCAATGTAATATTAGGGGGAACCTCTATAAAGAGGATTCTAATAATGGAAAAAGGAAGTATGGGAAATAAGTCATCACCACTACTAAATCATTGGTTCAATAACACGAGCCAATAGTTTTTACTCCTAAAGATGAAAGTGTGGATTTTCAACATGAGGACGTTCTCATCATTTCCATTTTTATCTCCAATCACAAAGTATATTAGGTACTAGTAGAATATGATAATGTAGTTAGCATCCTTTTCACAGAAGTTATGGTCCAAATAGGAATATCCTCTTCAAAACTAACACCAGTAAAAACTCCCTTCATTGGTATAAAGGGTCCGGGCATGCCAGTGAAGGGTGCCTTAGAGTTACATGTTGTAATGGGCACCCCTCTGGAATGTGTCTCACTCTAGCAAAACTTTATGGTGATTAATATGGCATTGGCTTATAAGGTCATTTTAGAAAGACCCATTCTACATCAAATCAATGTCATCATCAGTACCCGGTACTTGGTATTAAAGTTCCCAACTTAGAAAAAGTAGCCACATTGCGAGGAGATCAGGCAACCTCAAGACAATGTGCCACTATTTGCTTGAAAGGCAAGAAAGTGTTGATATCGAACTTGGTAGTCAGTCAAACCCAAGGTAGTGTGGGTCTGACAAACATGTCAAACTCAAAGCATTCAGCTTTGGTAATAAGCCAAGCCCAAAGAAGCGTGGATCTGGCAAACATTGTAAACCCCCGAATAAACATAGGATCGTAGAAAAAGAAAAAAAAAGACCTCGATGAGTAATTGAGACTCAATATGAAAAGAAATGAATAAATAGTAGAAATAATAACAAATGCAATGTGTAAGGGAGAGAATGATCTCCATAAATAAATTTAAAGGTATGGTGGAAGTCGAAATGAGGGTTATGAATTTTGGATTAAAATTTGTAATGTTAGCGGAAACGGAGAAGAGTCTCAACGGATAAAAGAATTGTTTTTGATAAATCAGTGATAGATGTGGTAATATTGAATTTATTGAGTATAAATTAAGGGGAAATGTTATGAGAATCTAAGTAAATAAAGTAATGCATGAAATTCAAATGTTAGCGTAAAAGACACTGATTGTTTAGTTTTACGGTATTGATGATATATCTCAATCCGACCGTTGTATCAGGCTGAAAGTTTATAAGGAATCTCCAGACTTATTGGTTTATCTTAGGTTAAATTTCATGTCAATCGGAGTTTAGGAAGGCTTTACGAGAGTACTTAAAATCAGGTAAATTAAAGAACATGACACAAGGTATGGGTGAGCAAAAAAACTGATAAATCGATTAAACCGAATAAACCAAAAAAAAAATAACCGAAAAAACCGAACCGGAAAAAAAACCAAATAAAAATCACAAAAAAGTTCTGGTTCGGTTTCGTTTTCAAAGTCTAAAACTGATTGAATCGAACCGAACGGAACCGGTTCAACCAGACCAGCACTTAAAAAAAAAAGCAAGTATAAATAGGATGTTTTTCTTAACCCTAAACCTAAAGTAGCATTCAGCCCTCCCTCCCTTTGCTCTTTGCATCTTTTTTAACCTTAAACCTAAAGTAACATTCAGCCCCCCTCCCTTTTCTCTTTGCATCTCTCCCCTCCCTTTACTCTCTACATCTCTCTTATTTGATTTTTCTTCATGCTCCATGATTGTTACTTGTTAAGCTCTTGCTCCATGCTCCATACTCCTTCGACTCAGCAATAATCCATTTTGGCATTTTCTTTTAAAGTTAAAGTAGGTAATGAAGGGGAGGGCAGAGCAAACCCTTCTTTTCGATGGATGGTGAGGATCTATATAAAGTATTTGTAATTTGTTTCCTCTTGTTTAAATAATAATGTTTTGATAGTTTTACATTTTAATACTTTTGTTCTATCCTTTTGTTTTGTGTATTTTTTTTGCAAAGTTTAATTTTTGGACAAGGATCTAACAAAAATAAAATCGAGGTAGAATTTCTGGATATCATGCATGCCATGCTTGTTGAGAAAGCCAAAATTTCTTAGAAAATAAGTACAAATTTGTGATATTAGAAACAAGACGAAAATAAAATCCCTATAAAAATATGATTAGTGAAAAAACCCCGAATAAAAACTCTATTGAAATAATTTCGGTTTAAATTGGTTTGGAATGGGAAAAAACCGAACCGAACCGAACATGGTTGGTTCGAATCGATTATCGGTTCAGTTCAATAACAAAAAAAAATCGGTTTGATTATTTATTTTGGCCCAAAACTGAACCAAATCAAAAATGCTCACCCCTAACACAAGAGGCATTAATAAAGGCATTTTGATAATTTTATATAAAACAATATTCCCCTCTCTTCCTTTAAAGACAACCCACGTCCTCTGCAAAGGTAGAAAACAGGAGGGAGACCATTTTTCTCCCATTTTCTTCATCTCTTCTCCATTTCTTCAAGCTAAATCAAAAGGAAGTGTTCTTGGGAGAATTATATCCAAGAAGACAAATCAAGTGAGTATACTTAGAGAGTTATAAAGCTTGGGAAAAAAAGAGAGTAGAAGCTAAAACTTGAAAGAGGAGGACATAAGTTTTGTAGATTTTTGCAAGAACTCATTGAAATAAGTTAAAGTAACAAAGGTAAGGAACATACCCTCAAGTAATTTTGTTTTTCTCTCTTGTTCTTGCATGAGGAGAAGAAAACCTCCGAGTTTAAAATTCTAGGGTTCATATAAATATTTTAGGGGAATAATTGTTCTTGTGAATTTTGAGATTAATTGCAAGATAATGGCTTGATTTGCAGAAAAAATAAATAGAAAGAATAAGTTGATTTGAAACTATGGGTTTTAGGATGGCAACAGGCCAGGAACTTCGGCAGCCATATCTTGGCTTTCAATCGTTGGATTGGTCTGGTGTTTGGATATGTTGTTCATCCAGATGTTATATAAATTATGAACGGTTAGGATCGGAAACAAACACTCCTACCAGAAATTATACTTCCCGAATTGTAGGTCTTTAATTTTCAGGTCAGTTCGGTATTGTTCTGATATATGGAGATTTAACAGTTGGATGTATGTTAATTTTGGATATGTTATTCTAATGATGATGATGTGTAATTCCACTGTTTGGATTTATTGAATTCTAAATTTACAGAATGATGTTTTAAGTTTGGTTTGAGAAATATTGAATGAGAATATAATGTTTAACATAAAAAGTATGTTTTGGGACTAAAGATAATTGTAATGGGTTTAATGATGATGGAAGTGTTTGGGAATTGTTTGTATTGTGTTTGAGTCATGTTTGATGTGTTGATAAGTGATGGTATAGTTAAATTCTATAAAAAAAAAAATTGTGGTGGATTAATACTTTGGTTGTGTTGGAATGGGAAACATGATATAGGAAAGTAGGTTGGGATAAATTAAAACTAACTTTGGAAAATTAACCCCTATTGTGGTTGGACATGTTAGTTAAATAGACACTGGAATGTTTGGTAAATTACATGTCTTGATGAAGAAATGAATGAGAAATCATAGTAAGGGATGTTGTAAATTGAATTATGATATAAGGAATCATTTTGAGTATGCTTTGAAAAAAAAATTGACATGTGTAGTCATTGCTGGAATTTAAGTTAAACTACATTGTTTGGTGATAGATTAAATGTTTTGGGACATTAGAAAAATATCGGTAATGAAAAGTCATGTCCTTTGGACATTGATGAAGAATTGAGATAATTGGACGTTAAATGTTACTGTAAATGAATGCTAATTTAATGAAATGAAGTGATAAATAAAAAAGAGTTTATCCATGAACTTGTTACGAAACTAAATGGGTATGTGAATTAATAGATTTGATGAATGGATCAGAAAGACTTGAGTACTTATTCGGGATGTTCGATTGGAATGTAGGAGAAGCATTCAGAGTAGCACATGACTTCTTGAGAACATGTATAACAGGAGTTCAAGGTAAGCGTCGCCACCTTGCTTCTTTAAATCATTTAAATTCTTGCAATGCTAGTATGTGGTAGATATTATGCGTATTTTGTACTACTGTGTATCATGAGAAATATTGCTATGTGAACATTGCCTACGGACAGTATAAATATTTGCGTGAAAGTTACCAACAAGTAGAAGAAATATTATTATTGTGTGAACGTTGCCAATTAGTAAGAAATGTTATTATTGTGTGAATATTGCTAACAAGAAGGAAAAATATTATTATTATTATTATTATATGAATGTTGCCAATGAGTAGGAAATACTACTATTGTGTAAATGTTGCCAACGAGTAGGAAATACTATTATTATGTAAATGTCACCAACGGGCAAGAAATATTATCGTGTGAGTGTTGCTGATGAGAAGGAGAATATTATTATTTCGAGAACATTGCTTACGAGCAGGAAAAATACTATCGTAAAAATATTGTCTACGGACAGGAAAAATACTATCGTAAAAATATTGCCTACGAGTAGGAAAATAAAATAAAAATAAATACTATTTCCAAGGGAATGATTGATAAGATTAGCTTCGACTAATGACATCCAAGTTGGGATGACCAGGAATGATTGACAAGATTAGCTTCGGCTAATGGCATCCAAGTTGGGATGACCGCGAATGATTGATAAGATTAGCTTCAGCTAATGACATCCAAATTGGAATGACCGGGACTGATTGATATGATTAGTCTTGGCTAATTATATTCATGTTAGGATGACCGAGAATGATTTATAAGAAGTAGCTTTACATTCGTGTTAGGATGACTAGGAATGATTCATAATAGTAACTTTGCATTCGTGTTGGGATGACCGAAAATAATTGATGAGATTAGTTTGACTAATAATAATACCCACGTTGAAATGACTGGGTCTAAATCAAGATGTCAACTCCAGGCAAAGAGTTTAACTGATATAAATGAGCATCTAATTACAAAAATTAAGAATGTCTAAAGTGATTCACAATGATCACCAGAAATTGGTTTTGGAAAATTAATGAATTCCTATAGAATATGAGGATTGGGATATATGTTAATTATATGCATGCCTTTAAATATTTAGATCTTATTTTTTATGTTTTGTATGCTTATGTAAATTAATGTTGAACAGGACCTTCTCGCACCCAAGACGCCTAATAATCTTCTAGGACATTACTTTTACTAAAATTATGTACTATAAGCTAATTAATGGTAGTTATAGCAAAAATTCATTACATGTAGAATCTTGTAAAAATAAATGGAATTTACAATGCATCATGTATATTATACATGTTTCATAAAGACAATGTACTTAATTTAATTTGTATATGTATTCATCGAGAAAAACCTTTTTGCGGTTAATCTTTAACGTGCTTCTTATCCATAAATATTAATCATGCAAATGTGAGTAATTAATTGTGTGTGATGGTTGATGAGATACAATAGAAAGAATAATTAGTGCAATGAATTTACGATCCAGGATGATTGGATCAGGAATTGCTATGATGGGTGTTGTATGAAAAGATGTTTATGAAGGGTTAATGTATATTTGATGATTAATGTGAACACTTGGAACGTCAAAATAAATAAAAAAATTGCCTAATTTTTTTAAGTACCAAATCGCAGGGATTAATATAAATACTTATGAAATTGTCGTTGTTATAAATATGCAGACCCAAAGCACTTGGACTTAGCAATCAGCCAAGCCCAAGGTAACATGAGTCTGACAAATATGTCAAACCCAAAGCATTTGGATTCAACCATTGCCAAGTTCTAAGGCTATATTTCTGATTCTAAACGATCCCCTAAAATAAAAGTATTAAAGACATGATAAATCGTCATGCCTCTCTATCTAGAATAATCATTTATATTGATGTAATGATTTCTTTATGCTGATAGGTGTATACAAGGTCTCTTAAAGGACCTACCATACTTTTATCTTATTAATGATATGTAAGAGTTATTTGTCTTCTATTAATGCCACCGAAAGCAGAGGACTTTGCAGTCCTTCTCTTCTTTGAAAACAACAAGATTCAAGGGGTATAAATACCCTCTAAACCATTTAAGTAAGGGTTCATAACTTTTTATATCTTAAGATAAACTCATATATATTTCAGAGCATTAACCAACTTAAAACTCAAGAACAAACATCTTTGTTCCTTGAGTTTAAAGCTATTTTAAGTCATTTATTGTTTTTTCCTATATATTTATTGGCTTCATTATCGGGGGTATTTAAATCTTCCAATTATGACTGTTTTTGCAGGTACTCAAGCTTGTACCAGAAGCTGAGAACTCCTTAAACTAAAGAGAAGAAATCCAAGTACTCGAAGATATTGATTAAACATTACATCAAACACTAAATAACTTATTATTTATATATCTTGGATTTCAGGACATTATTAGTGGCGCCGTCTGTGGAAAACACTTATAAAAAGTCATAAATAGCTTTGTTATTTTATTGTTTTTCTCTAATTATCATTATCAATGGCAGATAATCAGGACACTCCTGAAAAAGTTGAGTTACTAATCTCCCTGCCACAACACATACTCTAGCCTCCGCATAACCAATTCTTTAACAACTTACGGAATATATACAACTCCTTACTCAGGTAGTGTTGGAAATCAACAAGCAAGAGAAAATCCACCTAAGCAAATCTCAGTCCGTACTCAACAAGTTATTGCATCTCTCCACTAACATTTACGACAACAAGCCCCACCTAGTGTTCGTAGATGATTACACTACCCATAAGAATGCAGATAAAATGATCTAGTAGAGGGTCTTCAACCTTTAGAGGTAATCGATTGAGACTATTTTTGCAGGTACTCGAGCTTTTACCAAAAGCCTGAAATTCCTTAGACTACAGGGAAGAAATTTAAGTACTTGAACATATTAATTAATCATTGTCTCAAACACTAAATAACTCATTATCTACATATCTTGGATTTTAGGAAATCATCAAACATTAATCAAATGTAACTAGAAGTCGCTCTCCTTTGCCACATGTCTTCTTCAGTATTTGAGATATAAATCTGTGTAGAGATAGTGAGGATATCGATGGTTGCATTCAAATTGAGAAATCTTTTAAATAAGAAATCGAGTGTTCATAGATTAAATGGAAGTCTGTTGTGTTTGAATATTTTGCAGGATACTTATATCAGTGTTCAGTTACATACTAGATATCAGCATATGCTACGTTATGGGTCAGATTATTTTTTTTAACATAAAAAAGATTATCCAAGCAATGTAAATATGTTTTCTCATTAAACAAGTTAATCATAAACTTAAAATATAATGCATATTTGACTATATATTTTTTAAATATTGATACGATGGCATATTAAATGATATTGTTTTTCAAATATTGAGATTAAAACATATTGGATCGACCTAATTAAGTTGTCAAATCTATTATCCGGGTCATAAGATCGTGATAACTCTATAAAAATAAATTATAAAGATCAATTCATAATCAACCCAATGTTTAAAGATGGAATTGAATAAAAAACTATTAAATTTAAAAAGGAGTAATAAAACTACTCGGGTTAACTTGTCGAACACACAACTTAAGTCATGAGATCGGGATAACCTCATATAAAGAAAAACAATATGAAGCCCAATTTCCAACTAACCCAATATTGAATGTTAAAATTGGAAAAAAAAATCAATTATAAAAAGTGGCCCAAAAAATAACTCGAGTCAACTCGGGTTAACCTGTTAAATCTGTGATTTAGGTCATGAGATTAGGATAAATTTATAGAAAGCAAATCATAAAAATTTATGAAGCCCTACTTCCAACATATCTAATGTTGAAGGTTGAAATAAAAAAAAAAATTAAATCCATGAGATTGATATATAACTCAACACAAAGAAAATAAAAAAAAAATTACAAAGCGTAATTTCTGAAAAACCTAATCTTGAAGGACATTATTGAAAAAAAAATTAAATAGAAAAAAACAAAATTGAATTGTTGAAAGGTTAAATTAAAAATAAAAAAATAAGGAAAAAACACAAAACATGATTATAATGAATAGTGTTTTGGGTGTGGCTACAATGATTTAGCCATACCCTTTAGATAGCGTATGGTTACTATCCTGTTATAGAAATGACAAAAATAGTGGAGACATAAATGTGTTTGGTTGAAGAGATAGAAACATAAAAATAAATTTGTCTCTAAAAAAATTTTGGAGTGAATTTTTATACTTTCAAAATAGAAGGTATAGAGAGGACATATCTCTAGAGACAATATTCATTATTTTTTATTTCTACAATATTGTTATAAAATCTCAATTCCAAAATTATCCAACTAAGACATGTAAGAATAAAAATGGTTATTATCATAATTTTAAAACCTGACTCAAGTGTTAACCCGGGTCACAGATCTAAGGGTCAACTCGTGTTGACCCAGATCAATATAAGGATAAAAATTGTTATTATCATAGTTTTAAAACCTAACTAGGGGGTCGACCAGGGTAAGGCCCGGGTTACGAGCCGGGAGGGTCAACTCAAGTTGACTCAAGTCAATGTATGAATAAAAGTGGTTATTATCATAATTTTGAAACTCAACTTGGAATTCGACCTGAGACAAGGTTCAGATCACGGATTAGGAGAGTCAACCTGGTTCACTCATATTTTTTATTAAAAAAAATAATCAAAGTAAACCTTATCTTGACCAAAAACAAATTACAAAATAATTTAACGGTTTTTTGACCTATGTTTTATCTCGGGTCAACCTGAGTTTTTATGAGGTCAAATAAAGTCAGTTTTTCCTCTATTTGTTTTTAAACTCGAACCAATCCAGACCCTGAATCAGCCTGGTTCCAGGTCAACCTGTCAAGCCAGTCCTGGTTTTATAAGTATGATTATTATAATATTATTAATTTCAACTCTCAATATAAACTAAATTAAAAAAAAAAAAAAAACAATATCTAGTTATTTTTTAAAATATACAAGTTTGATAATAAAACATATTAAGGGTAAATTAGACTTATTTATATTTATTATGTCCTATTCATCATAACCAAACAGGATACAGAGACAATCACTTCGTCTTGTACATCACTACCAAATACAATTATGTCTCTATCTTTTGTTTTTGCCTTGTCTTCTTTGTCTCCACTTTCTTCATCTCTTTTCTCCCAAGATAGCAATAACAAGTTACCTTAGTGTTTTGTTAATATTGTTGGAATTTTGAGTTGCAATAAGTTTGTATGGAAGACAAAGTGCATGTAAGAATTATTAAAAAAAAAACACTAAAATAGATAAACATTGTTCACACACTAAAAAAAATTATGGAGTCATAATTCAATTTCTAATAATTCATTTTGATCTTCAAAGTTTTATTTTAGGTGATTGATTCTAATTGAAAACCAATTACTTTTGATTTCTTAGTTAAGGTTGGAATCGGAAGAAGAGACACCAAAATGAAAAAGGCGTCAAACATGGGTGGCATGCTAGAGATTTTGTGAAAAATACACTTAGGTCCTCCATCTTTAAAAATAATTCAATTTATACAATTTAGGTCCCTTTAAATTTCAAAAATTCACTTTTGGTATAAAAATTTATTTGTATTATTTTCCAGTCTCTGATTAGAAAAAGAGAGAGGTTGTCGGATTTCAGTGATGAGAGAGAGTGTTTGTTCAAGCCATATCTGATCATAAAAATGGTTTTTCTTAGTGTCCACAGGTTCTATGCTACGAGAAAGGTTTGATGATGGTGTTTTAGAGCCTCAATATTTTCTAAAAAAAATTAAGTCAAGGAAGATAAATCTAACCCGGTTTGATTTCGGGTTTTTGAACCTTTTTTTAGGTTTTTTTGGGTTTAAGAATTGATTTGTAGGTATTCTAAAGGTGTTGCTGCTGGTTTTTAGGTTAAAATGACTTAAAATTAGGTTTTTTGATCCAAAGAAACATTGCTTTATTTTTTCAACCACTATAGTGGTGGCTAGAATTTAAACTTACAGATGACACGTTGTTAGCTAAATTTTTTTAAAAAATAAGGGATGACACCTTTCAAAAATAAATAAAAAAATAAACCAAGCCCAGGCACTCAAGTTTGGGCTTGAAAGCCCACCCACATGCCTAGGTTTTTCCTTGTAATAGCCTCTTTTTGGGCCAACGCTTATGGGCTCTTTTTAGTTCTCTTTTGTTTTTTTATTATTATATTTAGGTTAAATATAAATTTTTTTTAAAAAAATTATTAACCTGGTTGAGTTCATGGTGCAGATCACAGATTTAATAAGTTAAAATACAACAATAATGCTATTTTTTTCTAATTTTGCTTTTTTTAATTAATACTTTTTTAAGATTTTTTTTAAATAATTTTAAAATTTATGTTTTGATTGATGTCCCTCGTTTGTAAATGTTTTTTCTTATATAACCTTTTTTGTATAGAGATTTTTTTTAATTATTTTGTGCGTTTAATTTTTTAAAAGATTATGTTGATTCATCTATAATTGTTTTTTATATCTTTTATATAGATAAATTTTATTTCTAAAAATATTTTTTTTATTTTTACATAATATTTATAATATATTCAGTCTTATATAATATTTTTTTTCTCTTCTATTTTATTCAATCAATTTAATACATGTTTATTTCTATTATCGCTTGATAGAATAAAAAAAATTATTTTAATAAACAAATTCAACAAGTATAATCGGATAAATATCTCATCTTGTAAGATTAAATATTTTAATATACACATGACTTTTAATTTTTCCAGTTTTATTTTTAATTATTATTAATAACTTTTTATTTATTTATTAATACATATAATTCTTGATTTATTTGATTCTATATATGTAAAAAAAAAAATTTATTTGCACTTAAAATTTTTTTTATCACAAGTGAAATAGATTATTTTTTTTTATCTATAAAAACACATCAAAAAAAATCATAACATACATTATTTTTATAAAAAATTATTTGACTTCAAATCACAAGTCAAATAGATAGTTGTTACAATCACGGTTGCACGGATATAAAGAAACCTGACTAAAGAAAGGCCAAATAAAAAAAAAAAACCGATTTTTTTTTTTCAAATTCAGAGCATAGGACAACTTCCATGTAAAGGGAAACATGAAGCAAGCTAAACCTAGAAAGCAAAATTTCACAACACATTCTATGAGGGTGAAAAAAAATGTCAATTTACAGAATAAAATACAAGTTGCATTACACACTGTCGAGGGTAGCCTTGAAATGCAACAACCAAATTAGAAAAATGGAAATAT
>Ga0325414_1003771_pt1 | contig 15821 bp, 10 predicted proteins | sample PopdelMetagenome_8_FD_206183 | JGI IMG/M metagenome (GOLD analysis project Ga0325414, IMG submission 206183) | Populus deltoides microbial communities from Bellville, Georgia, United States - Leaf-PdKOR-R3 | ecosystem: Host-associated > Plants > Phyllosphere > Phylloplane/Leaf | place: USA...
CAAAAATAATTTTTTAAAATAAAAAAATATTATTTTAATATACTTCTAAATAAAAAATATTAAAAAAAAACCGTCAAAATACCTTCTAAAGTTGCAAGGATAGTCCTCCCGACACTAGCTTAGATGAACACGTCGTTTTCATCCCTCCAGTAGCCTGCGAAGGAGTCTTCTGTCTATGTTCGTGTATTCCCGTCCATCTCACGATTTGCCTGCTTTGTCCAAACACAAAGTGATTAAAGAGAGTCGTGAGATCGGGTAAATTATTGGAATAGAGAACCAACCGACAAGGTCATTATTGCTATTACCAATTTAACTTCTTGTTTTTTCTGTTGGACTTCTTGGGTGGCTGCTACCTAGGATCAGGACAAGAATGCCGTCACTAAACGCCGTTAACATTCCACAGGCCACTGCCTCGGGTTTGACAATTGCTATATGCGTGCGATCAACGTGGCACGGCATTAGTGGGTGGGCCCCATCTAAGTCATTATGTTCTGACACGCAGTGGCTTCCCCCCACAAACGTCGGCACATGCAATAAAAAACAAAACATATATATTTTTAAATCCTTGTGCAGGAGAATAATTTTTCTTTTCTTTTTCTTTTCTTTTTATTCCTTATACAAGAGAATATTTTTTGCACCATGCTGTGAGCATAATGCCCAAATTGCCCTGCTCCCTACGTTTGCTAATTTTAACCCCAAAATAGGGTTCGTCTACGCCCGCTAGAGACTTGATTGAAGGTACAAGACCATGAACTCTCAAAGGTAATCTGGATAAAATATTTTTAATTGTAGTTTTTAAAAAACGGGTTTAAAAAAATATACAGGGTCAAAATTGTTATAAAATAAATTTTTATATGTAAAATAAATAAAAATATATCTTCATCAAATGAAAAATAAATTATTTTAACTTTTATAAAATCAAGATTTGAAACACAATTATTTACAAGGTTTGATATAAAAAATAAAAACCACTTATGATTTTTCTATATAATTAAACAAAAATAAAAATTATCACAATATTAAACAATTAATCTTTAAATTAATTAAGAGTCAAGATTAGAAATTGCCGCTATAATCTCGTTTGAAAGCTTAAAAAAAATAATAAAAAACACGTAGAGTCATGACAGAGAAAATCCTAGGGATCAAGGAGCTTGGTATAATGTGATTGGATTTGCAAACACCCAAAAGATGTACAAAAAGTGCTGATCAGACCCACTCGATTGCTAGTTGGATAGTAACTCATCAACTAAAAACTTCTATCAAATGGTTGTTAAAAGATTAAACTTAGTAGTCAAGCGTTTCTAAAAGGTAAAGGGAACTCCACAACTTCTGCAAGAAAAAGTGAGAATAATGCCCCTCACTTGCCTATGGGACAACCTGGTCATGATGGGTAACTACTCAACTTGGACATTAAACTTGTTTTTCTTTCTTTTCGTTTGTTTTTTCCTTAATTGAACAAAAAATAAAAATAAAAAATTGCACGAACTCCACATGTCCTCCAACTGCGCTGCATGGTTTCTTTTGGGATTCGATAAATAACCGATCCGCTACATGGTTCGATTTCAGCTACTGTACTTGTTTTCCTTTCTTTCTGGACCAAAGGAAATGAAGTGTATGTACTTTCAGCTGATTTCAGGTACTCTTTTTTAAAAGCTCGACCCAGTTGGAAGAAGCTTCGAATATAAATTAATTTAAATCTTATTAATTTTCCAAGACAAAAAAAATATATACAAAATGAATGTAGATTTCAATTGGAATAAATATAAAAGAGAAATTTTGTTTAATTAATTCCAGGCTGAGAATGCTACACAGATAAAAGAGATTTTTTATTTGGTTCGATGATCATTTTTTTTTTCATTGATTTATATGTTAATTAAAACTCATTCTTTTTCTAAAATGATTTTAAAAACACACTCTATACATTATATTTTGATGTATTTATAAAATTTTAAAAAAATTAACTATTTGATGGATTAATATTTATTGTTTTTTTTTTTCTGCAACAACCCTTCAAAAAGATGACTATAAATGGGGTTATGAGCCATCATCTCTGGGCTCAATTAAGTGCTGAGTCCAAATGTATGTTTGTATGATGAGATGCCATACCTATCATCTCTGAGTTCAACCAAGTGTTGAGCTTCAAGTGTCAGCGAGTTGCATTGAACTTGTACTCGCTTTAACTCCAAAAGAATCTTGGGCTCCTTGGTGAGACCATACGTCATTCTTTTTCTAAAACTGCACTTTATATATTATTTTGGCGTATTCAAATTTTTTTTAAAAAAATTAACTATTTGATGGATCAATGTTTATTTATTTTTTTCTGCAACAGCCCTTCAATAGGATGACTATAATGAGGTTGTGAGCTATCATCTCTGGACTTCGTCAAGTGCTGAGCTTAGACGTATATGCGTCTGGTGAGATGCCAGACCTATTATCTATAAGTTCAGTTAGGTGCTGAGCTTCAAGCGTTAGTAGGTTGCGTTGGGCCTGTGCTCGCTTTAACTCCAAATAAATCTTGGGCTCTTTAGTGAGACTATAAGTCAAATATATTTTTCTGATATGTGAATCATTTCTCCTTCCATGAATGAGGAGATCTTAGAGGCTATAAAAGAAGCCAATGTAATATCCACTCGCCAGGTTCATTTTTTCCCTACTGTGAATGACATGTTTTTCTAGAAGGCTACACCCTAAAACATGATAGAAATTTATTATGGTCAATGATTAGAAATTTAAATTTCTTGTATATGAATTATATTGTTTAAAATAACAAATGTTTTGTACGTTTCAGGTCACAAATCTTCCAAAAATAGGATGAATTTACTCTATTTGGTGCGAGGAAATATTTATTTTGGGAATAATGAACATCTCCCTAGTGCTACGACATATTTTATCTTGGAAGTGATTGATTCCTAATGTGATAGACATTGTATCAGCAATAAGGATGTATACGATCTCCCCATGATGCAAGCCTCTCAAATCTTTCAAAGATGGGATGAATTTACTCTTCCTTGTGCGATAGCACACTTACTTTAAGAGTAATGAACATCTCCCTAGTGCTATGACACATTTTACCTTGAAAGAGATTAACATGTTTTCCCTAATGCGATCACACTTTTCTCCAAGGATGAGATAAACATTGCATCAACAATAAGCAAATGCCTACAAATGATATTCCTTATCGATTCCTAGAAGACAGAACCATCTAGAAATGATCTCCTAAGTATGGACATTGGGCCATAAATGGTTAACTAAATATGAGCATTGGAACCATAAACAATCTTCTAAGAATGAGCGTTGGACCCGAAAATGATCTCTTAAATATAGGCGTTGGACATATAAATGTTTAACTAGATATATACATTGGATTTAGAGAAGAACCTTACACAAGGACTTTAAGCTCATGGAAAAAAATATGAAGATAAAATAATTATATTATAAAAGAAATGATGTAAATAAAATAAAATATACGTGTGTATGTGTAGAGGGATTTAAGAATCCAGCCCCGGTTCCTCATCTATATACTCCCCTCGTTAGGCTGAAATGACCCTGAATGAGAATATATATGTGAAATCATGGTTAAGGAACAGATAGAAGGTTGCGTTGAAATCCACTTGTGTTCCTCTTGAGAGATCGAAGAAGTATAGGTTAGACATGACTGAGAAAATCTTGTCTCTCATCGTCTTGATCAAGGCTGCTAAACCCTTGAAAATTTTTTGAAACTTATTATGAGAATCCTTTAGGACTTCCAATTTCACTTGTAAATGCCAGTTTTCTTCTCTAGTAGCTAGGAGTGTTAAAAAAACCTACCAACCAATTAAACTATTAAAACCAAGAAAAATTAATTGAAAACACCGAACCAGGAGAAAAAACCGATCTAAAAATCATAAAACTCACTCAATATGGTTTGGTTGTGGTTTTAAAAACTGAAACCGGGTAACCGAACCAGATCCATTATACCTTACAGGCTTACCTATTTAAGAAAAAAGAGGTATAAGTAGAAAAGTAACCTAACTTAAGTTTCCTAGCCTTAAAATTTCCCCTACTTTCCCATTAAATACAACAATCATCTCATTCTATCTCTCTCTCTGACTACCATCTCTAATTTCTCTGTTACAAATTACTTCATCTGCCATCTTTCCCCTATTGTTCTCCCCCTTTTGATACAACGTCTTAATGTGTTGTCTCCCCTTTCCTTCTATTTCCTTCTTTATTTTCATCAAAAACCCACTTTAATATGTAGAATCTAAAGACCATATGAATTTATCTATTTGCTATTTGGCTTTATAGGTCCAATATAATCATGAGTCATTATATCGGACCTATATTTGTGCTGAAGCCATTGGAGGTCCTTCCAAGAGAGAGAAAAACCAATAAAAAAGACCCATAAATGGCCCAATCTTGGAAATTTATCCACCCGTTTAATCCATCATCAGTCAAGCTATCAATGAATATGTTATTTAAGGGTATATACAAGGTTTTTAGCAACTGGAGGTAGTAAGCCAATAATTATGACTTGAAAAAGTTTTTCTTTTGGTTTAGGTGTTTAGTTTTTCTTTTGGTCTTAAATATCTTTTGTTTTGTTTTACAATTATTGCTTTCATTTATTATACTTCATCATTTAAAGTGTATAATTTACATAACAGAAGCCATGATGAGCCAATGTATAATCCACTCCATTTTTCTTGTATATTTGTTAGAAGTGGATGTTTTCTAGATTAAGATTAAAAGTGTTCTCCCTCATTCATCTACACTAACCATAATTGTACTTTTGAAAAGGTTGATGCATTCACTGCTTGCCACTACCACTGGTAGTCTTTTGCAACTTGCATAATTTTCTTGTTCGATAAATTTTCCTTTGCATACTCCAGCAAGGACCTTGAGAGAGTTTAGTAAATGATTTGTTCAATAATTTTTTTTCACTTTTTTTTATTTGCTTGCTGTTATGATTAGATTTTCTAGTTTCATCCCAAAAAAACCTATCTTTATTGATCTATTTGAACTAGTTTTCAATTCATTTTAGTTTATTTTCTTAGGAAATTTCATCTTTCAATTCAATTGGGATTTTAGGCCCAAATCAGACTGGACCAGACTGTGAACACCTCTACCGGCAACAACAAGCTTAGCTCGTGTGGCAACAAGGTCATCTTGCAGACTAACTTGGGAGGCCCTAGCTTTAAAGAGCTCTTACCTTAGGGGAATCACTTGGTTATAGGAGGCCTTGAGCGGTTTTTTCCTGAAACTCAACTCAAGAGTAAGGTCTTATTCTTGATCCTTTAGTGTGGTATAATCCACCTCAACATTTCATAATTTGATCTCCACGATGACCTTTTTCCCTTGCAACCGTTCGAACGTAGCTTGATTTTCCATGTTCTCAACTGTGACCGTCCTCATATAACCCCTTTTGGTAGCTCAACGCCTCTAGGAGTGGGCTCACATCATAAAGGTTCGTCAAGGGTATATGTTAAAAGAGGTTATCATCAAACCAAAGCAAATAAGAAACATAAGTTTATTTTTCCTTACATTAAGAGCTATTTGGATAGTTAAAACCAAATAACGATGAAAGATTTCATCAGACATCGCTATAATATCTGATGGGATAGTGAGGACTCTCTCTAGTGTTCTCATCACCTCGAGGCCAGGCTTCTCAAGGTCCGTTCTCCCTACAACTATATCTTCCATAAGTTGCCTCTCCTCATATGCTAGGGTTGAAAAATTAAACGGTTTACAAACTAGAGCCAAGTTAGAGAAAACATCCATGAACTCTTTAATGCCAGCTCTGGTAGAGGTTTCGGTTGGTAATGTAGGAAGTTAAAGCAAAAAGAACATAGATGTAAGAGCCTCTATTAGTAAAAGTGGAGCATGAGTTGCCACTGGGTAGAGATTTTTCTCTTCTTGAAGTGGATGACGACACTAGCAATCATTATATGGAGAGTCATGTTTACTTTTTCTCTATATAAGGGAAGATCATGACCTTTAGCTTCTGCGGGGGCTATAACCCTCACCATTGTCTCTATGGAGGTAGGGCCCTCAAGAGTAAGGAGTTTCCTAATGAAAATGAGGAAATCTCCCCTCCTCTCTTTACCTTTGCCTCAACCAGTGGCACGAGATAAAGTCCCCTCGAGCAAACTCTTTATAGGAGGATCCCATGATGCATCTCATCCTCCTTCAGCTATCAACCTTGTAGGGACAAAGGGAGGTTAGATTTTGAAATGAGGCAAAAACAAAAAAAAAAGACCAGATGACTTTATACCTTACAAAATAGCCTGGTAATATCCCTTGACCATTTTATCGACTTTATAATCGGTGTAGGTCGAACCCAACACAACATAGTTCTTCTCCTCGTCCGAGCTTAGATGAGACTTGTTGTTTACTTCGTGGGGGGACCCTCTAATAGTGGGAACAACCCCAAATTAATTGCAATTCTTCTCGACAATTGATTGTCTTAATTTATCTTATGATGAGCCATCTTCCCCTCCCCTTCTTAACAGACGTTGGCTTCCCAGCCAAAATCTTCTTCATAATGTTATTGCTCCTATTAACAAATGTGAAAAATCAACACATAGTGTTGCCACCATTAGTGTCGACAACCAGTCGATAGCAACTTTTGGAAACATTTACCGTGGGCTCGAGCATAACCATTCTGCAAAATTTTTCAAAATAGGACATGATTGTCCCCCTATTGGGATCTAACTAGCCTAGACCCAGCTTGCAGTAATTGAACACATCCCTCATGAATCCTTGATAAAGGGAAAAAGTATCTCATTGCATATATGCTAATGAGGGCAGTAATTTCAAAATAATCATGAGAGGTGCTTAAGGTCAATCGGTTGATGCGTTCATCAAAGTAAGACACTTGGGCTATATATACTCGCTAGGTTGGTTACGAGTCACGAATTCCATGCCCGCAATATAAATGTTGTTGAGGACATCATCTTTAGGAGTTTAAGGAGACCCTCATATCTCTTGAAAATCTCTGGAATGGGCAAAATATGAACTTATATGAAAGTACCTTCTCTACTCCTCACCACTAAAAGAAACCGCCAATGTGGCACTCACTCTCACCCTAGGTCCCAGTTTGAGGAACCTATGTCTCCCATTACTTCTTTCAAGTTTTGGTTGAAACTGGAACTCCTCGTCAGGGACTGAAACGCTTCTTTTTTTTAGACAAACTTGATATTTCTATGATCCATTTTTCTATTATTAAAAAAATATATATGGAAAAAGGTCTTGAGAATGTTTGTGTGTGAATTTTCTTCGTTTAAAGGAGAGGTGATTTAAGATCTTCTCTATGAAGATTAGTTTTTCTTCAAAAATCACTAAGTAAAAATGAAAGAAAGGTAAAAGTAAGAACAACTAGGGTTATAAAGAAAATATCCCTCCGTACCTACCATCAAATAAAGAACCTTTCATGTCATCATAAATATCAAGAAGACTACTCAAATACTACATTGAAAGTTAGGTGTCATTTCATTCCCTGAAGACAAACCCCCTAAAAAAAAAGCCATCTGGACTTAAAAATCCCTATGAAAGACGCATAAAATCTTATGGAGAAGACAAAAGGGTCTCATTTACTACTATCAGAGACTTTTCAAAATCTTTCCGTATAATACCCAAAGATCTACGGGATATTGATGGATCAATAGTATTATTTTTTGTCTGGAACAACCCTTCAAAAGGATAACCATAAAGGGGGTTATGACCTATCATCTTTGGGCTCATCGAAGTGTTGAGCCTATGTGTTTATGAATTTTGTGAAAGGCTAGACCTAATTTTCCTAGGCTCAGCCAAGGGATAAACCCATATTTATATGGGTCTGAAGAGATGTCAGACCCATCATCTCTAAACTCAGCCAAGTGTTGAGCTTTAGGCGTCAGTGGGCCACACTAAACTTGTGCTCATTTTAACTCTAAAAGAATCTTGGGCTCCTTGGTGAGACCATAAATCAAAGATATTTTATTCTTACAAAATAAAAATATTTTGCTGATATGTGAACATTTTCCCCTTCCATAAAGGATAAGACCTTGGGGGTTATAAAAGGAACGAATGTAACCTCTGCTCATGAAGTTTGGTTTTCCTCTACTATGAATGACATGTGTGTATGTGTGTGTGTGGGGGGGAGGGGGCTTTCTTTTAAAAAAGGATTGCTCTTTCTCTTATATAATACTGCCTTAATTATCATAGAGTTCCTGAACTCGAAGGAGAGGACCATTTATAGGTGTCGAGTATGATCTATCAACCATTTCACCAAGAAAAGATGAACCAGATTGCCAGATTTAGGAGATTAACAATTTTATCCCAGACCTCGACTTGGCCTTCAAACCCATGGGATAGAATTGAATTTCATCACTATTGGTCTTAAAATTTGAATACAAAAATGCATGTTCTTGATCATTAAACCAACCGCTTAAAATTAAAATTAAAATTGAAAAAAGATTAATTATAACATTTCTATCCCATCCTTTATATTGAAATCTCATAATATTAGACTTGTATACAAATTCTAAATGGAGCCCTTAATTCTTTTACATAAATAATGGTAACTACAACTATGCTACATTATAGTGTTAGAAAATGAATATGCATGGATTATCACATTAACAAAACTTAAAAGAGATCATTGTTTCATTCATTATTAAAACATTGTAAATTTTTTTAGTGAAAACACTATGAATTCCCATAACATGTTTTATTTTTTCTTTACTTCAGTCATCAATTTTTCATTTTCAGTTTCATTCTTTCACATGGTGTTGAGTCATGAATGGACGTGATTTATTTGGTGTTACTATTTTTAGATTTTTATGGCCTAAAAAAGTCCTGGTATTGATCTGGTTTTTTATTTTGCAAAGAAGAATCTAGATTTATTGTTTACAAAGGATTAAAAGTAAGGGAATCAAAATTAAAAGTGAGATGAAATGACAACTCTTTATTAAATAACTATTTTTTTTTTGGTCTTTTATTTACTTTTTTTTTAAAGTTTGGCCATCCAGTTTTATTTTTCTTTTAATTTTATCCTTCAGCATTACATTTATCGGTGATTCAGCTTGATTATTTGGTTCATCTTGCTTTCTTTCAGGTTATCAGAGCCTAAAAATGCATTTTTAAATTAATTAATATTTTATATATACCAAAATATTAAATTGTCCTTAATCAGACTTAATAATTATAAAAAAAAAGAGGAAAAGACCCAAAAACCCATTAACCTAAGGAAAAGACAATTTCAGTGCAATGACATTTTGATCGTTTTACTGTGCATTTAAAATGAAAAAGTTGTAAATAACCCTACCCCTTAGTTTGTCAATTTCTATCTCTAAGAGTATATTAGTCATTTTATTGTAAAAACAACAAAAATACCACTTTACTTTGCTGCTAAGACAATTTGAGTTTTGTTGTCAAGGGTAAAATCATAATTTTATTATTCTGATTAACAATTCTAATAAATCTAGAACAACAGTAAAGAAATTAGAGTAACGTAATGTTTAATATTGTGACAGTGATTATTTTTTAAAGTGTTTTTTGTTTGAAAATATTTTAAAATAATATTTTTTTTATTTTTTAAAATTTATTGTTAACATTAGTTAATAAAAAAAATATAAGAAACATTAAAAAAAATTAAATAAAAATCAAGATTTTTTTAAAAACATGGCATGTACGTGTAAACAAACCTGGTCTCAATCTACTTACTACCCATTTTAGTTTTCTTAAAAATTTATAATATACCTGTCCTTGCGTAGAGCATAATTTTCACTGATTTGTAATCAAAGACAAGAACGGAAGTAAAAGAAAGAGACAAGGAGATCTGAAGTGACCAAGGGTGGTTTTGTCATACCAGAAAGTTGAGATACCTCGTGTCCTTAAATTTATCATTTTCTTCTAAAGAACAGACAAAGAAAACGACCTTTCCGTGAACTGTAAATGGAAATAATAATAATAATAAAGAAATGAATTTTTATTATTTCTGAAATATCCAAAACACTAATTTCTATAATATATATTCCTCTTCATCAAAATGCCACTGTCTCTCTGTTGGGGTTTACCTTACACACAGAAAAATTAAACAAAGATGAAACAAAATCAATGACTTCCCTATAGATTCTCCAAAAATCCAAGCTTCTTTAGTGTTTCTAATTTCACAGTAAGCAATTCTCTCTTCATCTCTCCCCATGCTTGGATCTATACTTAGTTGTGGGCTTTTAATTGAGTCTTTAATCTGTGTTTTTCATGATAAGGTCATGTTCTTAGGGGAATTTCTGTATTTGGGCTGCTAGAAAACTTGTGGGAAAGAAGAGAAAATTGGAATTTTTTTAATCTTTGGTTCTTCAAATAGAAAGGGAGCTAGAACTGGACTTTGGTTTGGCTTGATTTGATTACTTTTTGCTGTGAAACTTAAAGGATGGAGTGGATTTAGGATTTCTTGATGAGAATCATACCTTAATTGAGCTAAAATTTGCTGTTTTTAGGTCTATATAAGTGAGTTTGGTATTTAAGCTATTGAATTTTGAATAAACTTTGTTTTTGGTTAAGCTTGAAACGAAGCTCTTTATTTTCCGTGACACTCCGTTTTTATCTTTTGGCGGTGGTTGTGATGATGAGAAATTCAATGGAGATTGGATTTTGCATAGAAGTGTTATATATATAAAGTTTTATTTTGAATAAATTATTGAGAAATTAGGATTTCTGAATCTTTTCTAGAAGGACGTTGTGAATGATGCCGGCAAAATCTGAAAAAGAAGATCGACGTTTAGACCACAGTGGACAGAGCCTGTTCCACTCAAACGTTTACTCCCAACCTTGGTGGCGTGAAGTGGGGAACAATCCCTCTTTAGGCGAAGCTGCATCGAAGTTGTCTTCAGTAGAGAACCTGAACGGTTCTCTTCTGAATGCAGTGACACAATCAAAAGTTAATACTGGCTTACAGAAAGGAGCTATATTGAACAAAGATACGCAGACCAATGTAACATCACTATCTGGTAGTAATCCTTGACACCGTCTCTTTCTTTTGCTAGTATGTTTGCACGAAGATATTATTATTATCTCAACAGTTATCTTATACTAACTGTTAAGGCATTACAGCTTCTTTTTGCTTCATGAAAGTGATCAACATGATGTTTCTATGTCTTTAAAATGGGTCATTGAATTTATCTTACTCAGCCAAGCATTCAATGGTTCGTGGTTAACATCACAAATTGGTTTTTCCATACATATTCTACTTACTCTCTACAGTTTTTACATGAAGGTTTTATTCTTAAACAATGATGAAATTTAGCTAGAAAGAACAAGATTCGATCTTGCACAACGGAAAAGGAAGAAGAGGAATATTCTAGCATGGACAAAGTTTCTCGGTATTGCAAGGATACTGCTCCTTTTATTTCACTCTGGGTATCATATTCATTTGCAAAGGTAATATAGATGTTGGAGGCTCCAAAATGACGGAGAGCTCCTGAAAATAATCAAGCTCCACAGTTAGGACATGCACTTAAAATTGCATCTGGTACACGAGTTCATGTAAAAGTATTTCAATCATTTTGAATTTTGAATTTAGTGTATCGGGGCTATTGTATATATCTAACCTTCCTCATCACTTTCAGGAGTTCAGGGAATGTTAAGTCTTTGAGAAATCTTTTATTTTGGAGGCTTCGTTGTTCCTCTTTTTTTTTTTTTGTTTAACAATTAATCCTTAATCCTTAATGTTTTTTTTTTTTGAGTTTAGGACTCACAAGTACATTTAAAATATCACGCTTTTGTTTTTGGTTGGTTAGACAAGGGAGCATTAGGTTTATACTCCCAGTTATGTTTCTTGAAGTTGTCAAGGTCTTTTTTGTGGAAGTGGGGATGTGGAGAACAACTCAAGGAAAAGAAAAATCCAAAGGCTATTTTTTCTTTTCCTGCTGTTAGATAATACTACGAGTATAAAGTTTTAATACCAATTTGTTTCTTTCTGAATTTCATGTCCGAAGTCCAAACACATTGCAAATTTGATTCGGGACAATGTCTTCCTTTTACTCTAGTCTTCTCTTTGACCCCATTTGTATTTTGTTCTCAGCCAGTAGCATTCTGCTAGACTCCCTTACCTCTCTGCCACCGCCCAAATTCTGGTAGGAAGACGTGACTCTACTCAATGTTCTGCATCAGATGCAGAAAACTGAAGGGATTAAATTGTAGCAACAGTTTAGAAACCCCTTCACCTGAGAATAATATTTTGATATAAATGCACGTGCTGAGTTTTTTTTTACTTTGATAAAAAATGTGTGAGAATGCTTGCTTTGTGTTGATTACTGGTGCCTTAATGACTTTTAATCTTCAGCATAATAAAATTTAATATGATATGTTTGCCCCTTCAAGAAATTCAGATGTAACCGTTTCTCTTAGACTGATGATATCGTTGCAAGTTTCACACTTTGGCTGGTGAGTACTCACCAGTGTTTCTTTTCTTGACCAGATGAAGGTACTGGGCAACACCATCTCAATCATGTGCCATCACCAACAACTGTTACCATGGACGGACACCTTGAACCAAATTCGCAGATGGAACTTGTTGGCCACTCAATTGTAAGATTTCTATTTCTCTGTCTTCCCTCTGTGCATGTGAGCACCTGTCTTTCTAGTGCATGCTCAACGTGCACATTTGTGAGCACACACAGTTGTCTGCCACTGGCAGCTAAATGTCTCTTGGACTTTGCCTTACCTGGTTCCAACTTATATGCACCCAGAATTCTGAGTTCTCTTACTTTTTCAGGTTTTGACTTCACATCCATATACAGATCCACAGTACGGTGGGATCTTTGCTTCGTACAGACCACAAGCTATGGTATGAACTTCACGGTCCCATGTATATAGTAAAACTTTAACAACAGAAAGACAGTTGTACCACATTTGGCATGCTCCATATCCAAATCTTATTACATACTACGTTTGCTTCTAAAATACATTTGGCATACTTCACGGTTTCATACCTGTAATTGCTTCTTATTTTAGAAACACTCTTCTGTTTAATTATTGAATTTATATTTGCAGTTTTTTGTTCACATTGCCAGTACCCATTCAAGTGGTGATCTGGCATCGTGAACAGAAGTTGATCGAGGAATGAGACAACCAAGACCAACAGATTTCTATACTCTGTTTTTCATGATTATCCAAACAATTACATACATTTACCCATCAATGGTCAAGTCATCGGCTCACCAATTCAGCTGTTGAGCATATGGTTCATGGTTGGACCACCACTTATGCATTAAGTTTATTTCTTGTAGACTAAATTATGAAAAAATAAAAAAGAAAGATCATGCTCATCTTTAGATGAAAACCAAATCATTTCTTATGGCAGGTTGACAAATGTTTTTCTTTTGGTGCATGTGTATTGACTTATTTGTTTTTGATTTTATTGTTTGACAGTAAGAGGATAAAATTTGAGATATAGAACTGACACAGGCCTGTCAAAACTTCATGGCTGTTGGTTGGGATTTATTGTGATCAAATCCACCTTGAAGTTCAACTTATGGTCTTATGCTGGTTTTTTCTCAGTACTGTTGGTTTGACCATCTTTCAATGGGTATTTCATTGCATGTCTGGTCTGAGAGCCAGCTAGAGTTTTGTCTTATTTGGACCTGATAATGACATGAGAAATGATTAAATTAATGTTCTATTTAATTATTGTTTTCAGACATTTATGGAAGAAATTTCTTGCTGTGATACTAGGTGCCTCAATTTTATGGAATGACTCGCGCCAGGATGCCTTTGCCCCTTGAAATGGAAGAGGAACCTGTTTACGTAAATGCAAAACAGTTTAATGGTATTATGAGGCGAAGACAGGCACGTGCTAAGGCAGAGCTTGAAAAGAAAGCAGTAAAAGTTAGAAAGGTAGAATCAATATATCAATTTTTTCATCCGCTGAAATCATTTAGTATTTCAAATGGTAAAATTTTAGGTTTAGATAAATAGATACCACCTTAAATTGTCAATCTGACATGGCTTGTTTCATCTGTTTGAGCAAATTTATAGAGTTAATCATGTGTTCTCTTTGAAAATTCATCGATTTTATGTGGTTCTTCCATAAATGGTGTTGATAGAAGTTAAATTTTCAGTATCCTTTTCCTGGGCTAGCTAACAGTCACTTATTTAAGGCCTAGTTTACTTATTGATGATGATCTTAAAGTTGTTCCCAGTAGTAAATTTACTTGGACATATATGATTGTGAATTCTTTCCCTGGATAATTGTACTTCTTCTGAAAGGAGAGGCACATTGTCTCTTGCACATTGGGAATTTGATTCGGCTTTTCTTGGTTTTACTAAATAGATGTATTTTTTATGAATGTTGCAAGTCAAGAAAGAGAAATTTGTGTCATTTTGATATATAATGGATGTAAGAAGCACCCCATAGTTGACAACTTCCGAGTTAATGAGAATTTTGAATAGACAAATTCACACGAAGTGGGATGAAACTGCATTGAGTGTCGAAGTAATTAATGGAGATTTTTTGCACTTACAAATGTCTCTCATTCTTCACTGTTTATTGTTATGGTCTGAAATTAATGGTGATTTTTTGCAGTTACAAATTTTTTGCATTCTAAATTTAGAAATTGCCTGTTAAATGATTCAAGTCTCTTGTTGTTTGCCACAGCCATATCTTCATGAGTCTCGACACCAGCATGCTATGAGAAGGGCAAGGGGTTGTGGAGGTCGTTTCCTTAATACAAAGAAGCTTGATCATAATGCTGCCAGTCCAACGTCAGATAAAGGTATTAATTCTGGTGCTAATATTTGAAAACAATCCCCTTACTTTTCAGTTTCTGAATGTTTGCCCACTGAAGGTACTGGAGATTTGGATTCCTCCGGCAATCTGCAGGAAGGAAAAGGGTCCATGGTTCAAGACATGCAAACACACGCGTCCTCCAATGGCTATGGTAATGGCAATGGACTCTCATCAAGATATCGTTCATTATCAGATGATGGCAGCTTCTTGGGTCAGCAGAAGGAAACCACACACGGGAATGGGGTGTCTAATGGGAACGTCTCCATTCATTAAATTTCCACCTTGAGTTGTACGTGTCCCTTCAGCATTGCTCCATTGGTTTGATGATTAAAATGATATAGACACTTTTCTCCCTGCCTGTCATTGTATCTTATGGGAGGTTTCTCTTTGGCAGGCAAAGCTGGAGGCATCAGCCATGTCCAACTTGGGGGGGAACTTTCAGCGTGTGGTGTTTCTCAGGCAATTCATTCTTGGCTTTGGGTCTTTGTTACTTGGTGCATGCTGGTGGTGTGAGTAGAGCATATCATATGTGATGGACTTCATGCTGTCTTCAGACTTGAACTAATTGCATCTCTCTTCTTTTCGTCGCTTCTGTAAATATGGCAAAAACTAGTGTATCTACCTTGCAGGGATTAATCCCAAATGTAGTAATTCCAGTGGTCTGCGTTTGAACTTAACTTTCGTGTGATCATTTCTTTATGTGTGAGCAGAGGGTTTACCTCTTTTACCCTACCATCTCAACAGTGTTAAGGAGTCGGCGATTATTATTTCCTTGTCTTTTCCCTCCTGAATCCTTTCGGGATTCACCTCATCTTCATCCTAGTGATTAGTGATTGTTTCTAAAAATGTTTGGCTTGTCGTATTTCACACGGATATGCTTATTGATCTTTTGGGTCAAATTCATCGACATTCTGCCAAATGTTCGGGGTGGAGAGATTTGGAGGCAGCTCTGTATTATTGTCGGGCAACGAGGGAGAGAACTAGGACATAATCACGGGGGCATTGAATAGCTTTTCCTGCGCATGAATGGTTTCATCGTAAACATGGATGTGCTCATGAACTTAGGAGGCGTGCC
>Ga0325414_1003774_pt1 | contig 15813 bp, 6 predicted proteins | sample PopdelMetagenome_8_FD_206183 | JGI IMG/M metagenome (GOLD analysis project Ga0325414, IMG submission 206183) | Populus deltoides microbial communities from Bellville, Georgia, United States - Leaf-PdKOR-R3 | ecosystem: Host-associated > Plants > Phyllosphere > Phylloplane/Leaf | place: USA...
AACTCAATATAGAAGACATCCTCATAAAACATGTATTATTTCAACACATGAAGGATAATGAGAGATGGTACAGTTTGGTTCAGTTTTTCCAAAGCAAAGGAGGGGACAAAAAGTCCAACTAATGTCCCGTTAAGCACTCAAAGTCCAATGCAGGTAAAGTTACATGTCTCCCTGCATAATTGACCAATGGCCACCGAAAGAATTTAATAGCGTGTTTGGAAAGAAATGGGGGGAAACGATTGATTTTTAAAGTTTTTTTATTTTTATAATTTATTTTTAATAGTATATTAAAATAATTTAAAAAATATAAATATAAATTTAAAATAAAAAAATTAAAATATTTTGAAATACATGGCCAGCCATGTTTTCCATATGTAAACAAGTTATAGCATATGAGACTAGAGTACATGAATGAGCAAGGAATGGGTACGATGAGTAAAAAGAATTTACTAAATTGTCAAATTACAAGTTATTTAAAGTTGGGTAAATAAAAATAGGTTTGCTTTGATGTTGTGGTTCATAAAACCAAGGGTATTTTGAATTATATTTATTTTGATCTTTAAGATTTATGAATACTTCAACAAGATTTGGGTTTACTTTATTAAATACATGCATTAATTATTTAATAATTTTAAGCAAATGAAGATCATAATTGAAAAACAAACAAGAAAAGTGATGAAACGACTTACGACAGACGATGGTTTTGCATTTTTTTCATTATAGATTGGTGAGTTTTATATGAAAAAAGGTATTAATAGACACAGGATGGTTAGGTATACATCCCAACAAAATAAAGTAGATATAATGATGAATAAAAATTTATTAAAAAGAGCAAGAAGTAGGGGTGAGAAAAAAACCGAAAAACCGATTAAACCGAGAAAACTGGAAAAAAACTAACCGAAAAAACTGAACCGAAAAAAACCAATTAAACCGATTAAAATTTTGAAAAAACCGGCCGGTTCGGTCCGGTTTCGATTTTATAAGCAAAAAACTGAAAAAACCGAGCCAAAACCGAAAAAACTGAGCCAAAACCTAGAAAACCGAGCCAAAACCGAGCCAAACCGGAAAAACTGAGCCAAACCGGTTTGAACCAGTTTTTTCCCTAAAAAACAGAACCGAACTGAAACCGGTCAGTATGACCCGTTTTCGGTTCGGTTTTGATTTTTTTAAAAAAAATTTCGGTTTGGTTAATTTTTTTGATAAAAACCAAATTGAACAAAAAATATTCACCCCTAGCAAGAAGTATGTTATGGAATGTTGGTTATCTAAAGATTTTTAGACAAAAAATGTTTCTACAACTTGTTATTTGGTTCATCAATCTTCTACATCAGCTTTGGAGTTTGAAAATCATGAAAAAAGTTAAGGTATAATAGCCTTTCTGATTATTTTAATTTGAGATTTCTTATATGTCTATGTTCTACTTATTTTTTTATTATATATATATATATATGATGGAAAATGCAACCAAAAGAAAAAAAAATTTCTTAGGCTAAATATATGGAGTGAATGGATACAAACTTTAGTTTTTTTTTTTTATCTAGAGGAATAATATTTATTATTACTAGAGAAGTTACTTTTAATAAGATAGAAATATTCAATTCAAGGAAATTAGTGGTTATGAATTATATTGATTATTATCCTTTCGCAAAATATTATTTATGATCACTATAATTCAAATGAAATATATATTCCTAAAAAGGTATAAGATATTCAAGTTGATAATAAGAAAGGTCAGGTATTTTATGGTATTACCAAAAAAAAAAACATGGACTAAGAAAAAAATAACAATATATACTAATTTTGCTTACTCTTATTATACTAATATAGTTGCTTTCGCATTATCTATTAAATGATATATGTGTGTAAATTGATGAGGCTTCTTTTTATATGGATGTCATTATTAGTGTTGATTCTAATAGATAGTTGGTTATCACATATAAAGAGATGAAATCTTTACAGAAAAAATCAAACTTGAGAGCTTGTCCAACCTCTTAAAGGAAATAAAACAACGAGTTTTAAATGAATTTCCAAAAGAAATGATGGTCTTTTAAAATTAAAAGATGTTGGTTGTAAAAAGCTATAATTAGATATTTGATGTTGACTTCAATAAGGTATTTTTCCTTAAAGTTAGGCATTGCTCTATTCAAATTCTATTATCATTGAATCTTATACAAGCTTGGAATTAAAACAGCTTGACGTTAAAACTGCTTTTCTACAAGGAGAATTGAATGAGTATATTTATATGCAACAACTAAAAGGTTTAAGGTTGATGACAATGAAGATCATATGTGCCTACTATGAAAGTCCTTATGTGTACTTAAATAGTCCTCTCAACTATGGTTTAATACCTTTATAATTGGTAATAGTTATAGTAGAAGTAAGTATGATTAGTGTTTTTTTCCCTTTATGTATTCATTACTATAAGTGGATGATATGCTTGGTACTATAAAAGACTTTTCATAAATTCTCAAGTCAAAGCATAACTTAGAAGGGAGTTTGGGATGAAAGATTTAGGAATAGTCAAGAGGATTCCTGGGATGGATATCAAAAGAGATAGGTCGAGGGGATACTTGTACTTAATTAAAAAAAAAATACATGGAGAGAGTATAAAAGTGTTTTAGCATGCAAAATGCTAAACCTTTTGGTAACTACTTATTTCTCATTTCAAATTGTTAGTTGTATAATATCTGTAGTTATATAAGGATATGCAATTTATATCTTGTGTTCAATAATATCTAAAGTAGTAGAAAATTTTATGTACACATAGTAAGCACTCTTCCAAATTTAGCCCATGTAGTTAGTGCGGTTAGCAAGTGCATAACTAATATGAATAAGGAATATCGATAGGTTATGAAATGGATCTTTTAGCATTTAAAAGGTATTTTGCATACTTGTATGGTATATAATAGATAAATTGGTTCTGTTAATAGCTATATTGACTCTAATTATGCTTATAATTATAATCATAGGAGATCTATCAAAAGGTACACACACACATATAACATTAATAGTTTTGTTATTAGTTGAAAGACTACTTTATATTATACTATAGTATTGTTTATAATAGTTAGAATTATTGGCAACGCTTGAAGCAGTCAAAAAGCTATATAGTTATAGGGTTTATTTGATGAGCTCAATTAAGATCAAGATATGATTATTATATAATGTAATATTCAAAATTTCATATATCTAGCTAGATATGTTCCATGAGAAGATAAAACATATTGATATTAGGTTCAATTTTATTCTAGATATTACTACTTTGAGTGATATTGTTGTGAAGAAAATTGATACCGAGAATAATCTAACTAACATGTTAACAAAGTCATTTCCATTGTTTAAGTTAAAACATCATGACTTCACATCAAAAGGCTCAATGATAAAGGTGAAGAGTTTTGGCTATTAAGAAACTTTAAGCCATGGTGGAGATTTGTTAAGACATGATACAAATTCAAATCTTTATTTTATAAACACTTCACATAAAGCAATAAAAACTTTATAGTGTTATAATTGATTTTTCTAGTAAAAAAATCCTTATAGAATTATGACTAATCCTCTACCCATTAGAACTAAAGACATTTCCCAAAAAAATGTGTTTAGGCCTAATTTTTCAATCTATAATGAAATATCTTTTTCTCTAGTACCATTGTTCAATTTTGTAATTGTGAAGAAAATAAAATAAAACCAAGAGAAAAGAAAAAATTATATCAAAAATAAGAACAAGAAACATACATTCCACTAGAGTGAAATGAAAAAATGAATTTGCAAGTTCTCTCATATTACTCAACCATAAATCATCCAATCAATGGCTAATAAATAATAATTCAACTATTTAAGAATCAACAAATCCATTTATTATCCTTCTACATTCATAACCAAACAAACCAAGAACTCAATACCTAATAGATCCTGCACAATAAAATACTACCTTTATAAAATGCCTATTGTAAAATTATTTGATTATGACAAATATAGAAAACCAATGTTAAGAATCATAATTTAATGACAATCCCAATCAGATTGCATGGAAATGAAAACCCTATATCAAGAATTCAATATCTTGATAATGTAGGCTTGTTTAGGATTTAGAGAGAGTTTATAGCACAATTCTTTATCAACAAATGCAATTTTTATCGGTAATATCTTTTGAAGAGTGTCAAGATTTAATGTCATCTTTATTAGATTATTCATTGTCAATTGGTGTACCATGTACCTCAATTTTAGATTAAAAAAAACATGCTTGACCAGATAATTTGCAAGTTAATAGTTAAAATAATTTTATGAATTAGTGAAGAAAGAAAGAAAAAACCTTTTTCTTTTAAAATCTCAATTCGGTGTTTTCTATAAAAATCTTAAAATTTTTTGTTATTTTCTATTAAAAAAATCTGATAAAATAGTTTGTTCATGAAAACTCAACACTTTTTTTTCATTTGTAAAACACAATAATAGTACTAAAGAGTTGTCATAACTTAGAGCAATTAACCTAAAAATATTTTTTACAAAGTCAATCAGTTTCTAGCCTTTTATAAGCTATTGTGGAATTTAAATCAAATGGCCTCTTTTCCTATAATACATCAAGCAATTTCTCAATTCCACCAAATAAATTTAGGTGCATGATGCAAATAATGCAAAAGGCAAATTGAATAAATTACCAAATAATTAACCTAATTGATCACCATTTCTTTGCTAGCATGCAAGAATGTAAATCTTGTTTTACTTTTCTTTGATTTGTAAAACATATTTAAAAACACAACATTGTATTTTCTTGAATTAAATTATATAAAAGTTTTAAAACTTAACAATATTTCCTTTTATTTTCAACCATTTTCTCAATAACCAAACAAATAAAAATCATAAAAAAAAGGCAAAAAAACCTATAAAAATAAAAATTTGATACTCCTATAAAAATAAAAACATGGTAACTAATAAATAAAATGAAAAGGATTTTTAGGGAAAATGAGAAGGAAAAGACCCATAAAAGAAAGAGGACTTCCAACTTTCGTGTAACTTTACATGTGAAAAAAGTAAAGTGAGTTAATGAATAAGTGAGAGAGATGCAATTATTATTAATAATTAATTAATTAATTAATATAAAGAAAAAACTTAAGAGAAGGAAGCATAAAAGAAGCACAAAACCAAAGAGGACTTTACTTTTTTACATTTTATTGGTTGTAAAATCCAGTTAGAGGCAACTATTCCTCGCAAATGTTTACATGAAATTCTTTGTTGCTTCAAGATATTTAACACTTTTATTTTCTTTTGTACTTGGTACCACAAACTTATGTCTTCTTAAGATGAGTCTAGTTTTGATGGGCAATCATTAACATATAGAGTCAATAACTATATTGAAAAATTATAAGAAACAATGTTATACATAAAGTACTTCTCTCCAACTAAAAAATCTTGTATTTGAAAACTGTAATGTTTATTGCTAGTCATCTAACATACTTCACCCCATCTAAAGCTTCAAATACGATGCTCACTTTTTCAAAGAAGGATTGTCATTTTGGTCAAGTTCATTTATCTCTCTCTAATATACCATTTTTTTAAGGAGATCATTGCATTTTGATTTTTAATTAGACGATACTCTATCCCATGCTTATGAAGATGAATACCATTTTAAGTTGAGTTCATTTCAAGTTTGTCAATATCACAGGGACAACCCCCTTTTAAAGAGCTTTATTCTTTCTATGCCATAAAATAATTTAGATTTAATAAAAATAAAATAGGCAGACAACACTAACTTATGAGCATTATCTTAAGTAGGACATTGGAGGACCTATAAGCCAAATTATAAACATACTTCTAGGGTTTCATACAGACCTAAATGCAAAACTCCATAAAAAAAACTGACATAATTAATGCTTGCATCAATCCTAGATACAAAACATTTGATTATTCTTTTTCAATGCTTAAACAACTACTTTTCCTTATATTTATATAAGCAAAACCCAACATCAATATAAGCTAATAAACAAACAGCCGAAAACCCTGTAATACTATGGTTTGAATTTAACATGCTTAAAGATTTTGAATTATATTGAAAAAAGTGGAAAAATAAAAAAAAAAGACTTTTTAACTTCTTAATCTTCATGCCTGACCCCCTTCTTCCCTCTACATCTTCCACTTCCACAATACCTCATAAGTCGCATTTCTTTATCTTATCTTATATCAAAAAATAATATTAAAAAAAAAGAATGAAAGAAAAGAAAAGAGAAATAAATAAAAAAATCTTTAACAACTAACTTTTCTTGAAAACAAACCAAACAACTAAAAAATCAGTGAAGATTTTTGAAAACATGAAGTTTAAAACTAGATGAAGAACTAAAAGAAAATGAGTGGCTTCCACCAAGACCACTCTAATTAAGGCCGCACGCGTCTCCTACCCTTTCTTCCAGCCTTACAAAAAGGATAATAAATCATTAATCTCTCTTTTTTTTTTCTCTCATTTTAGGATTTACAAGGCTTTTCATCCCTCTTTATAGACTCTTCTCTCTCTCTTTTTACTTGGCAAAAAGATTAAAAAAAAAGAAGAAATTTGATGGCAAAAAACCAAAAGCAAGAAGAGGTAAGAACCAAAAACAATATTTCAAAACCACTAAGCCATAAAAAAAACTTGAGGACAAAAACATCACTATACAATTAAAATTCATAATGCATATGAGTGCATAGCCATAATGTTTTTTTTTCTCTTTTATATTTTTTTTGTTAATAATGGAAATACCATTTTCTTTTTCACCAAGAAATTATTTGTTTACAAGGTGCACTGCCTCACAAAAAGCATGTATTTTATGCTTTTCATGAGCGGCGCACCTTTTAAATAAACACATACCAACTAAAATATAAAAATTTTAAAAATAATATTTAATATTTGATACCTCACTATATGAGATGCCAAAAAAAATAAATAACAAAATATAAAAAAAAAGTTAATGAACTTAATAATTTTATAAAACAATCCTTGTAATACCAACTTAGATTTTATTGTTTTTATGGAACAGGTGTACATTTTTTTTAATTATAAATTTAAAAATATTTAATTAACCATCACATAATACAGTCTTGTTCTAATTTTTTTTTCAAAATCACATAGAAAAAAAACTACGACTGTAAACAAACATTAAATCAGACATTTATCATAACCGCCGGCAAGCACTGAAAGATAAGACGAAGCATCAATTAAACTGTTCCTCGACTTGAAAAGGGTAATAAAATTGTCAGATAAAGAAAGAAATTAATGAGCAATTTCAGGAGACGTAAATATTAGCACAACGAAAGGCTAATAAATAATAAAACCACCGCATCCTCTCTCTGCTTACATTCTTCTTCATTGACTGTAACCTGTCAGTCAGGTGTCTTGCTTCTTTATAGTTATTAAAGCCCTCCCTCCCTCCCTCTTCCTCCCTCTCTGAAATACAAATAAACGGAAGAGAAAGATGCTTGTTACAGCAATGCAGGTAGGGTAGTTTTGAGTTGGAAGTTTGATGAATCAGTAAGAAAGAAAAAAAACTCTAATCTTGTAACCTTCTATTCTGATTTATTTTATTTATCTTAGATAATGATTTCTTCTTTATGTAGACAAGAACAGTAGAAGTGAGGAATGTATCAGATCTAGCAAGTGAGAGAGAGGTTCACGAGTTCTTCTCCTTCTCTGGCGAAATCGAACACATTCACATCCAGCGGTACTTTTTTTATGCTTTTCTATTTGTGTTTGGTTGCTGAGAAGGCGTTGGAAACTGGAAAGAACATGCAAAACTGCATCATGGGTCTTGAACTCCTAGTGTTTCTTGAGTGGTTCTTTATCTTTGTTTTCTTTAGACTTTCTTTCTTCTTCTTTGTAAAGAAGAAGAAAGTGGAATTATTATGCTAAACTAGTTTCAGGGTTTTGTAGTTGAGATACAAAAAGATTGGAGCTTGAGTTATTTGTCTGTTATGTTTGCTGAATTGAAGTTGTGGTTTTGTTGGGTGCAGTGAAAATGGGCAATCAAAAACTGCGTTTGTCACATTCAAAGATCCTAAAGCACTTGAAATTGCGTTGTTGTTATCGGTGGGTTCACTACTTTTCATTTACTTGTATATCCGAGTTGTTTTTTATTGGGAAATCAGATGAGTTATGTGATGCACTTTAATCCCTCTAATTTGAATTTGAAGAACTGGTTTCTTTGTTTCTTTTTTCTCTAAACTTTAAGCAATGGAATGCTTTTCTTTAACTCTTTCCCATTCTGATGTGAATGTACATTTTTTTTTCTCAATATAGTATCAATTATGGAAAGTATATTGATTCTCGTTTAGCTTTTTCCTTGACGAAGACTTTTGCTTTGAAAAGTAGAGGGTCCCAGTCTGTCTTATGTTATCATCTCTGTTTTAATAAAAGAAGGATATGCCCTTAGAAAGGAAAGTGGCTCCAATGAGTATGAAGAAATAGAGAAAAGCAGAGGGTGCCAGTCAATCTGTTGATTGATCATATGAGTAATCACGATGATAGTGAAGCTGTAGAGAGTAAGAGTTGTGTGTTTGTGATGCAGGGAGCAACTTTAGTAGACCGGATAGTGACTATAACCCCTGCTGAAAATTATGTACTGAATCGTGAGCTACAGGTTTTTCCACTATCCCATTACTCAAATCTCTTTTCAACTGATTTTGCTAAATATTTCTGTTCTTGATTGCAAATGTGCAATTTATGCAGGAAGTAAGGAACGTGGAAAATGCTGTCTCTGTAGTTCCTTCGGAAAACTTCCCCTCAAATGTTGAGGTAGTCAAAATCATCTGCAATAATCTTACTTGACATATTTTTAGACATATCCATCTATTTATGGTGGATGTGAGAGACTTTTCATGAATAAAGTTTCTTTTGCTGCTATGGAACAATCATATTTGTGACTGGTGTTGTTGTTTATTTGCAAATGGATTTGATTAAATACTGGAAATACCTAGTTGCTTCTTGCTTATCTTTATGATTGAGCGAGTTGAATCTTGATTGTCAATATTCTTACCTCTTTTGTCTTTAGTAGCCAGGAGCCATTTTACTTGTGCTTTAGGGTGACAGGTGGTTTGCGACCTGTGTCTTTGTCTTGCCATGGGCCTGTTTGGTTATAAAAAATTATGGTGATTTGGAGTAAATAAGATACCCTTGGTTCTTGTTTAGTGATTTAGGCCTTAAAAATTTGGCTTTCAACTTTATTTGGAGTAAATTAAGGCTGTCCTGTCTCTCATAGCAGGGGAAAACTAGCCCTTCAGGCAGTGGAAGAGTCTATGTCAGCAGAGCACAAGAAGTAGTCACGAATGTGCTAGCAAAAGGTTCGGCTATTAGCCAAGATGCAATGAATAAGGCCAAGGCATTTGATGAGAAACATCGATTGAGTGCGAGTGCATCTGAGAAGGTAACTTCTTTTGACCGGAGAGTTGGGCTAACGGAGAAATTGACGATTGGAATTTCAGTAGTTAATGAGAAAGTGAAGTCTGTTGACCAAAGGCTTCATGTGTCGGATAAAACAATGGCAGCTATATTTGCAGCAGAAAGGAAGCTAAATGACACAGGATCAGCTGTAAAATCAAGCAGGTAGACTCTCTTCCTTGAGATTATATTCTCTACTTCTCAGGTGTTGACACTAGCATTTTGTTTGAATGGATTGGTTGATGTCCTTCTTTCTGATTTTTCCACCCTCATGGCATGTTTCCCTTGCTCCTTGTTTCTTGTTGTTTCAAAACAATGGATATTAGAAGAAACGTGCTTCAACAATTCTGATTTTGCTGTTTCTAAAGCTGACTGCATCATGGAAGATGTGGTGGAAAGTTTAGAAGTAGTGATTTCATCTTTGGTGGCATGACTTATAAAATGAATTGTGATGTCTTTTATATTTTATTTTATTTTTATATATCACACAATGCATAATTCTGTGATTTTGAGAATTAATTCAATTCCAAAAAAGTTTTTTTTTTTTATAGAATAAACTACTTTCTACTAAGTTAGAGCCTTTTTGTGAGTCTTGTCATGCTAGCCTTAGTAACAATCCCAGTCGCTTGCTAACTTGCTTGAAGGAGTTTCTCTGGTGATTCAGAAGACTTAGGGTAGTAAACTGGCAACTGCTATAGATATTTTTGTCATGCCTGTGCAAGCCAGTGATCTATTTATGGTTTCAATGATTGCTCCCTTACTTTCCCATTTCAATAGTATATACTGTCACATATCATCTCTAGGAATTTTATTCTGAGGATGCATCTTGCATATTTATTGCACACATTTAAATCTGGTCGAATGCCCTTTTCTTGTTCTATTGAATTCTTGATGAGATCTGTCTCTAGGTAGAAACTAACCCTATTAGAAAAATACACAAAATTTTCATGCTTTTTTGAAATTGGTTAGATGACTCCAAAAGTGATCTATCTACATTCTACCTTCCTTGTACCATCAATTTCAGCCTTTTCTTTCTCCTCTAAACAAGCTTTGGCTTATCAATTAGTATTATTTGATGTTCGTTTATTTTCACTACAATTTTATCCTTGACATTTGATTTTGGTTTTAATAATGTAATTGAAGAAGTGAATCAACACCGGGAAAGAAAAAAATTGAAACATTAGAGTTCTGTTTTGATTCGGGACAGGTATGTGAGTGCTGGAACAGCCTGGCTAAATGGTGCCTTTAGTAAGGTGGCGAGGGCTGGGCAGGTCGCTGGTACAAAAACAAGAGAAAAGTTCAATATGGCTGTTTCGAATTTGACTGCTAAGGTAGGTTCTACTCGCGGAGCTAGCATATTAGATGGACTTTGAAAATAATCTGTTCTATATATATTTATTCATAGATAATGATCATAACATATAATATCTTCATAGTTCAATGTCACTTAAAATTTAGAACCTGCATAGCATTCATGCTGATGTCAAAAGGCCATGAAGCCATTCATGTGCTTTGGGTGACACAAATTTTCAAAAGCTTTACTGTTAGTTGTAGTCTGGCATTGTCAAGGATAAGTCAATCGTCAAATTGAAGCATTGGGAGAGAGGAGAGGAGGTGGCCAGCTAAAGCCCAAAATTAAGAACCACCAATATAAAAGCGAGAAAATGACACCCAAATGCATCGTAGAGGAGGATAATAGAAGCATTTTTAGTGCGTTTGGGAATTTCATGGGGGCAGGGGAATCAAGGGAAGGGAAGTCTCTCTCCCTGGTTGAATTCATAATTGGAAAATGGAAGTTGAAGTATTTTCTTTGTTTGGGTAGGGAATGAGAGGGAGAGAAAATTGTTATATGGTGGTATATTCTCAGAAATGTTATAATTGGAAGTTTGGGTTCGGAGTTGTAAAGTTAGGGGATTGACCTTTAGTATCACAACTACCTAAAAGAATTTTAGCCCATAACAGTGCTGAATGGAGAAAGCAAACCTCTGTACCCATCCCTCAACTAGTTTTTGATTGAGGCTTAAGATGAGGAGAGTGAATTTGTTAATTCTATTTTATATCAAATCTATTTGTTTAGTCTTGTTTATGGAAATACATTCACCATCTCTTGAATTATAGTTTATTTGGATAGAGATCCCTTATTATATTTGGGTTTAGATTGAGACTCCCTCTACCATGTGAAACTATTGGTAAATCTTTCTGGTAGCTTTCATCTACTTTCTCCATTAAAATTCATCAGTAGTGTTTAACAACACCAAACACGTAATTAAAATTACTACTAACCACCTCTTACATGACTCACCATACACACACACACACACACACACACACACACACACACACACACACACACACACATATATCAGTAAAATGAGCAAATTAGAGAAAAAGTAGAACAAAAAGAATATGATGAAGACAGGGAAAAGAGAGAGTGATGTTAGAGTTTGAAAATAATAAGAGGGAGTGCTAAGATTTTCCATTAAAATCTCAAGCAAAGGAGGGATTTTGATCGAAGACCAAAAAAGAAAAGAAAAAGGTCTGCAAAATTAAGAAACCTTAATAGATTTCATTGGGCATTCCGGGTCCCTTTTCTCTTCACTTGAAGTGTTCTGTCTACAGGTCACTTCCTTCAATTCCTTAGGAGAAAAGCGTCTTCGTATAATTAGGGAAAATGGAGGGAAGGTTGTATTGTTGGGGTGGGAATGAGTGGAGAAGTAAATGAGCACATGAAGGTGAGTTTTTACCTGAGAGAAAGTGGATGGAAGGTGGTAATATGAAGGGTCTATTAATAGTTTCCGATTGTAAAGAGGGTGTCAATACAAAGTCTAAGAAATAAGAGGCAATGACATATAATTACTTGTTGTCTTGGTTTTCTTTTTGTTGAAGCGTAAATATCCTTATTTTGTGAATTGCAGGAATCTCCAATTGCTGTATGAGCCAGAAATTCAGTGTCAGATGAAATTGCTTCATCAAACGTATTGTTGCGTGCATTTAACTTCTATGTTGCTCCAATCACCAAATTTGGAGAAAAGGATATATAGAATTTGGAGTTTCTGGTTCGGTATGAAGGATGAGAGCAATTTGTGTAGTGTCCCCATAATGCATTCGTCTATGGTTTGGTTCATGCGTGTCAATTCAATTCAATACTTATATATCTTTCAATATTCTTTGGTTCCAAGGGTATTCTATGCCTATGGCTTCCTTGTAATTTTGCAGTTTGCAACATTGTTTGTTTCCAAGTCACAACGATAATTCACCAAGAGAGAATGCTTTCTCTTCCTGTTACCAATTATGGCTTTGTTATCTTCATTGTCTTCCACCAAGTCTATTTATTTGAACTATCCTAGAGTTGTTTTGAAATGGAAGTCTGTTGTAGGATAAATTTGATAGGCAAGCTGGGATTTTTTTTTTCAGTGTTTGTAATAATTGAAGTATGTGTGAGACATAATGAGCAGGGTGAAATTTTTGTGTCGCATTTTACAAGAGTTATTGGTTATGGCCTGTGGTGCTGCTGTCGCAAAGGACCCAGCTTCCTCTTTTTTAAAACTCCAACTTCCTTGACTGTGCTTGACATATCCTCCTCTGCTTGCTCCTTTGCCAGTCACATGAAAAAGAAGAAAATTGTTGTGCCATTTCTTTCATGTGGACGAAAAGATCAAATCCATCGAATAGATAAGAATAGATGTCTCTTTGAAAGTTATTATTCTGATCAAGTTCAGTCCAGCCAGGTAAAATGCTAACCGTTAATCGTTTTGATTCTTGTTCATCGACAGCTCAGCTGATATCACAACCTTGTATGTATAAGAATTCGTACATGTATCCCAAAAACTCTAGCCAAAGAAGAAAGAAGAAATAAAATCTTAATTCACAAGGACGTTGATGGTAGGAGATCTCAGAGCTGTTTCTGCATATCAGTTTATGAAAAAGACCAAAACAGAGCATTGGCTGTCACGCCTAGCAACTATAAATTTGACAGGGACAGACTCACTTACGATGCGCGTGCTCGCAAATGATGCTAAACGCTTCATTGGGTGAAAGTTGTATGTACTTTGTCGGCCAAGATCATATGATGCCCTCGTGCCCCTTTCAAAATCCCTGTCACAGCTGTTAACTGTAGCAGTTGAAAGTTAGCATGAGAGGGATTAAAAAAAGGTTGAAATACGTTGGAAGAGTTGATTTTTGAGCTTATAGTGTGTTGAGCTTTGGGGTAATCTCTGGGATAACTTTGGCGACCCTTCTGTTCTTGAGATATCCCAAAACTTATTTAGCACACCTTCTTTAATCATGGATCTCACCATTTCCATCACTATTCTATTCTTCCTCTCAGCATGTACTGATGTACGTATTAGTTAGTTGACGATGTACTCTTTTTTCTTCATAAAATTTGATGCATTGGGAAGAAGCGTATTATGTGTTGCTGCTGCTGCTGCTGCGGAGAGCCTGAATCTGACAACCACTCTGGGTTTCCACCGACCTTTAAAACTTCTAAAATGCCCTGAATTCTCGGATCTTTCTTTCGAAAAATAGACCCAAGTCATTCTTGAGTAATCATCAATGAGCAAGATGAAAAATCTGTTGTTGTCCATTAATGATGGGGTTTTCATTAGACCACAAACATCAGTGTGCACAAGTTGGAATTTCTACGAGGCGCACGCCATGCCTGATCATCTGTGGGAAACGGTTGTTGGTGTATCTTCTTGAGTTGGCATCCAAATACCTTTAGATGTCTGACTGAAGGTATCTGTCCTGACCATGCTTCAAGTGGGGTAATCTCTGGTATAACTTTGGTGACGCTTCTGTTCTTGAGATAGGCAATGATATAAACCTTGAAATTCATCTCGTAACGTGCCCCACACTTGCTTTGTCGATGAAGAATTCATGATTCTTAGGAAGATTGTGTCTGAGAAACCTTGACGAATTTTGGAAAGTGCATCAGCATCTTTTCTCTGCCAAACTTTCATCACACATGTTTTGGAACTCAAATGAGTTTTTCAATTGTGTGGAGGTAGTGGTTGTGCCTTCTAGCAAGACTTTTTAATTAGACAAAAGAGCTAATCCATGGGAAATCACATAAACCACAACGAAACTCTTCAGGAGCGTTCTGCAAGATGAATGCCCGAGAGCATTGCATTTTTGGGGCACAATAAGATCCGTTTGTTTTTGGATTATAAAAATGTTTTATTTTTTTTACTATAATTTATTTTTTTATATATTTTTAAATCGTTTTGATGTATGAATTTCAAAAATATTTTTTAAAATAAAAAAAATATTATTTTAATATATTTTCAAGTAAAATATATTTTAAAAAGCAATTAACATTACATTCTTAAGCATCACCATAAATAAACTTGAATACCATCAACTATATGATATATCATCTTTCATCTTTTATCTTTTATGACGTGAATGTGCAAAAATAAGAGATTTTTGATGCTTCGAATGTAATCATGATTGTTTTTTAAAAAATTTTTTATTTAAAAATATATTAAAATAATTTTTGACATGAATACATCAAAACAATATGAAAATACTAAAAAAATATTAATTTAAAATAAAAAAATAAAAAATTAATTTTTTTTAAAAAGTTTTGAAATACAAAAACCGTAATTTCTCAAATGCTCTTGTGGCTAATGAAGGACAGTGAAACCAAGCATACTGTTGCTGGACCCACAATAGAAAGGAATCATGCATGTCCCCGATAGGAAAGAAAGTGGCAGGACCCCCCATTGGCTGAAAAGGGAAGACATGATCAGTCAACAAATCATGGGGACAATAATGGAACTTGCACTCTTTTGCTTTTCTGAGTTGAAAGAATACGAGGTATTTGGAAGTTAGGTCGAGATTCTTTTTAATTTTTTTTTAATTTTAAAAGTATATTAAAATAATTTTTTTAAAATATTTTTGATATTAATATATTTAAAAAATTAATTTAAAATAAAAAAATAATTTTTAAAATATAAAAACAAACAACAAATAATAATAATAAAAAATATAGTAGACCCTTTAGTGTAGAAAAAGTTCGAGTGTTTGGTGGAAAGCCAAATACGATATAATTGCACGAACAATTCATGGGAGGTTTTTTGGAGGGAGAAATTTCAATAATTTCTTGATTAGTCACTTTCAACTTTTTCTTTCTTTCTTTCTTTTTTTTCAATTGTGTTGGGGGATTGTTATTTTGTTAGTTGGGTGATAAATTAACTCGTTTTTTTTTAATTAATTACATTAAATATTTTATAGTTTTTTTTTGGTTTGTTTATGTTCTTTCATAAATTAAACATTGTAGCTTTTAGTTGGTCATAAGTCCAGATCATATGATATGATCTTTTAAACAATTTTAAGGTCATTAATTAAACCAATGTATGGAGACCCAAGAGCAGTGAAATAAAGAAAGAAAAAAAAAAGCAATGCCTTGATGACAG
>Ga0325414_1003776_pt1 | contig 15807 bp, 8 predicted proteins | sample PopdelMetagenome_8_FD_206183 | JGI IMG/M metagenome (GOLD analysis project Ga0325414, IMG submission 206183) | Populus deltoides microbial communities from Bellville, Georgia, United States - Leaf-PdKOR-R3 | ecosystem: Host-associated > Plants > Phyllosphere > Phylloplane/Leaf | place: USA...
TTTATATAGGGCTTGGTAGGTTGATAACGGGCGATAGGCTGAGGGTCGGCCACCATTAAGGCGCCCATAACTGAAGCCAACGAACGACGATTATTGCTGCAACATTTCTCCCTCCATTACTGCAAAAACAGTCACTGGCTTAAAGGAGAAGAAGATGAACAACGTCTTCAAAACGACACAGTTTGGAGATAAACAGTGGCCATTTTCACTTTGACCCGTGAAGTTTCGAAAATTTTATAATTAAGCCCTTGGTTTAAACCGTAATTTTCCCTGCATTTCGGCGCCTTTTACAAGTTAGTCATTGGACTTTAATCTGCTGCAATCTTGTCCCCAATTAACCCCAAACTTTGCTATTTCTTCAATTAAGTCCCTGATTTCATTAATTTAATTAAATCCAAAGTCCAATTAAGTCTAAAACTTATCAATTCTCCAATTAAGCCCTTGATTGGATTAATTAAATTAATTCCAAACTTAATTAAGTCTCAAAACTTATCAATTCTCCAATTAAACCCTTGATTGGATGAATTAAATTAATTTCAAGCTCAATCAAGTCTAAAAATTTATCAATTCTCCAATTAAACCCTCAATTGGATTAATTAAATTAATTCCAAGCTTAATTAGATTAATTTCAAAGTTTAATTAAACCTCAAAACTTCCAATCATTTTGCCTTTAACCCAAATTTTAATTCATTCTTCATTGATTTCATTTTACTTGTTTTTCCATCATCATTATTATTATTATTTCATCATTTTTTTTATCCTTTTCAGTAAATAATAATAATAATAATAATTAAAATAAAATGGTCAAAAATTGGGTTATGACAAGTATTTCAAGAGTTTGCGACTTGTAAATCACAAGGAGGAGGGACAGAAATTTAGAAATTTAGGGCGCTTTAAAAGTCTATTTTTGCCTTAGTATTTTATACTCTCACGGCTCGTAAACCGTGGAGTAAAAAAAATTGAAATGTCCTCGATTATAATCAAGGCTTCTTTCAAGGATTTGTGATAACTTATTATCCCTAGAAAATTATTTTGAATATTTACCATTTAGGGTTTCTTTATCCAAATATTAATAGTGAATAATAACAAGTTATTCCCATTAAATATTTTGGATATTCATCCATTTGGGATTTCTTTATCCAAAAATTAACGGTGAATAATAGATGAATTCCCCCCAAAAAAAGATTTTTTATTTTTTGGAATATTGGCCAATACCCTTTGGAGTTTTACAAACATGTTGTAAAATCCATAAATGCAAGAAAATAATTTTTGTTGTGTTTAAAAAATTCATGCGAAAACACATTTTCGAAACTTCCAATATTTTTTGTATAAAAAAGAGTGTTCAAAACATGTTAGGGTATTGACCGTATGCAACACATAAGAAAATATTTTTTTGATATATATGTATATTTGTCACATTGCGTCGAAAAACGGGTATTCTAAATACGAGATTTCTATTTTTACAATACAAAAAAAAACACACACAAAAAAATAAATACACATGCCTTGCTCAGTTACTTTTCAAGTGAATTAAATTTCACTTGAACAGTAACAAATTCAACTAAGAATGCATGCAAAAGCTGGGAATAAAAGACAGATTACTTGGTCTGCTAGTGATGCCCTTTTTTCAGTCCTTCGTTGTCTAAGTTCGCCTGGCGTTCTCCTATGTTGCTTGCCTCTTTCTCTTTTCTTCTCCCTGTTTTTTTCTCTTCTTTTTCCCTTCTATTCTGTTCTGCTTTCCTTTTCTTGAAAGCTGGCACTGAGACGAATGAAGACGACAGGTGCTGAAGCTTCTGCGCTCAGCCAATGGTTGCTGCTTCTGGGGACAGCGAAAGCGATGGCCACGCCGGTTTTGGTCTCTATTCGTTTTATCCTTCTACTGATGCTTTCTCTCGAGATGAAGAAGATGATGGCGATGAAGGCATGTTGTGCTGGTGGAGTTGTCGCCCTTGCCTCTGTGTTTTCCTTGCTTTCGATAATGTCGTTCTTATGGCTTTCTCTGTCTTGCCTCTCTCTCGTTTCTTCTTGTCTTTCTTTTCTTGTTTTTCTTTGTTCTTTCCTTTCTTTTTCTACCTGGCTTCCTTTTTTTTCCATTCTTTTTCTCTCCTCCTCTTTTACTGCTTGCCCTCTTGATCTCACAGCAACGCAAGGATGAAGGAAAGAAACTCTCTCTGTTTTCTGCGTTTTTGTTTTACTGCCTGCCTCTCTTGCGTTTTTCTTGTCTTTCTTTTGTTGTCCCCCCCTTTAGGTCAGCAACCAAGACTTCTATATAGCCTATACATGGCTTTATTTAGGAAAAAAAATATTACATTAACTCTAGGGTGTAATATCGGGTGAGTAGAAATAGGAAACCAAAATATTTTAATTCTGATTCTCGATCATCAGTGATTTCTTTACAATATGGAGGATGATGCGGCTCATTTCTTTCCTTTTATAGCTGGGACCATGAAGCACAGTTGCTCCTTTTGAAATGAGGCAATAAAAACATGGTTGCAGCTCCAAAAATCAGGTGTGATGATAAAGGAAAACAGCAGGAATTTGCAGAGAAAAAAAGGAAATAACTCAGCCGGGAAGGTTCATGCAGGAAAGAAATCAGATGGGGGAGGGGTTGTTCTCAAAATGACAATCGTAAAAATGAGAGCAAAACATGATCAGCTCCCCTATTTTCCTTTTTTGATCGAATCTCTGTTAGTCAATTTCTTCATCCGGCAAAATTTCTTTCTAATTTTATCTTCAATCAACTTCCTTATTTTAGAACCTTTTCCATTTGGTCCTTGGTCCAAAAAAAATATTCAAATTGGCCTACAATTGGTCTTTAAACTTTAAGCATCTTGCAATTGTGTCCCTGCAAACTCGGGCAAAAATCCTTCTTGTGACAGGAATCCATGCCTTCACACTAGATATTCAAATAGGAATATCTTGAGCTTCTGATATCGAAATCAAGCGATTCGAAAGCTCAAATTCATCTACGTGTCCCAGACTACAACTTTGATGGAGGATTCAAAGTGAGATAAAATCGTTTTAGATAACAGAATCTGACAGGAATCTGGTTGGTCAAAAAGGTTTTCTTGATCTGATAATGCCGAGCATCCAAATCTGACTGAGGGTCTGCCCTAAGAACAGTGATCCCTAGGACCCAATAAAGGTGCAGGTCAATTTTTCAACATGTCATGAGTGACAGAATATAGCTAGGATGGTCAGATATCCTACGAAACCAAGTCAGAATTTGAGCCTAAGTTGGAACAAAAAAATTGCAACAGCAGCAGAACCAGTTTTTTTTAGCGCAAATTCTGAGGGATTTATCCAATGTTAAAGACCAGATAAAGAAGGAACGAATTTAGCATTATAAAGACTCATGATTAATCTAAGAAAACCTGATGATTTTGGCAGCAAAGAGGAAGGATAAAGAGAGTAGAAAACAGCTCAAATAGGGTTTCAAAAAAATATTTATTTCTCTGCTTTTGTCAATCTTCCAGCAAACATGAGTTAAACTCCTACACTCGGTTCAAAAGAGGTATACACCGTCTCTAGCACGCGGGGTCCAAAAATGAGTAACAACAATCATAACCAATTTATGATCATCCATTAGGATTTTGCCAAAATTTCCAAAAAAAGCATAAAAATTAGCTTGTTTAATTAATATTCGAGGTAGAAATTTTGCAACATAACGTATACTCATGGTATGAAATGAAATGAATTAATCTTATAAATGTTAGGAATAAGTTGTATCTAGCAGATAATTGTGATGCTAAAAGTTGGACTTTAGAATGGTTAGAATTTAACTGAATAAGGTAAAGACTTCATCATGAAGGGAGATTCGCCTAGAACCTTAAGCAAGACCAACAGAGAGAAACATGACCAAGAAAAACAATCAATCAACAATGCAGCTTACCTTATAGGGGTAATGTGTCTATTGGGGATAATGTGCTTTCACTTTGAACAACTAGTCTCCTTACCCAGGCTCTCACAAACCATAGGTTTCTTAGTGACCATGATATTAGGTGGCAACTTCATCAAATCATAAATTTATAATTAAACCCAAAACACACCTCATTTCTATGAGGCTTACCCGTCATTCAACACCATGCACATCACAACAAGATGACAACTCCACTAGGGAATTTATCTGGTTGGACTAAGCTTTGTTTGGTTGATTGTTTGCTTGTTTATTTTTATTGGTTTGTATCATCTAATTTTAGCATGTATTTTTTTTACATATTGCTCATGCATAAGTACATCAAGTATGGATTGATATCTTCATGCATTTGAATTTTTCAAATAAACCCGATTCTAGATTAGGTGGGGAGTGGCGGTCTGCCTTATGACTTTCAGTCAGGGTTCAGATTCGTGAAAAGACATACTATGAGCTAAGCGTTTACTTGGTAATAAAGGTCATACTATACCCCAACCATTCCTTGTAAACCCCTATACTTTATTTATGAAAGGTGGTCACTAGGCAGATCATAGATCCTTTTGAGACTAGGTAGTAAGCTTACCCTTCATATAGTGGCTTAGAACCTTCCCTTAGGATATGGACTCCTTGATAAATCATTTTGCATCAAGGCTAACCCAATCAATAATCCTGAACTCCGTAGGATTTTCTTAGTTAAGACTATGAATTTTTCTGAATACAAACAAGAATCTGAGATGATGTAACTAGTTAGGGGGAATTGCCCAAAGACCACGACCGAGAAATTGCTACATATAAAAACCATTTTATCTTTTTTGAATGAAAATGACTCAGAACCACCTTTTTGTTTTGTACTCTCCAATATGTATGAGATTTAACCGAGATGAGGACTTCGAAAAGATCTTTTCAAATTAATCAGACTATAGATTTTTGCTCGTGTTCAACAAAGTATTCATTGACTAGCCCTTTGAATAGGTTAATTCATATTCAATGTACGCGTATATACACTTGTATTTATAAGATCTTTTCAAATTAACTGGACTACAGATGTTTGCTTGTGTTCAACAAAGTAGTCATTAACTAGCCCTTTGAATAGGTTAATCCATATTCAATGTACTCGTACATACACTTGTATTCATAAGCATACATGCATTCATGTTTAAATGTCATATGAACATACACAAGTTGAAATATAGGTCCCCAAAAAAGCTCAAATACGTAAAGTTTACAACACTTGATTGCGATGAAGAAACATAGAAGATGAAGAATGCGCTCAATGTAATGCCCACTTCAAAGAGGAGCAAGATTCCTTAATGATTAACATGACCCATATCACTAACTTGCTTGAGCAAACACTCTAAGTGGATGCCCATCTAATTGGCATATGACTTTGTAACAATTCAGCCTAGAGAAATGATGGGTAGACAAAGTCAAGAATCTTGGTGTAATACAATATTTGTACAATCAACCATACCTTCACTGGCTTCAGCAGTTGTAGATGCATTCGTTAATAAGTCCCAAAAGATAAAATCCTTTGAGGACATTGATCATGGCATAATAATAGTGTTGGAAGCCAAAATAAAGGTTATCGAAGGAGTGGACTTGTATGATCCTGTTCAAGCCATCGAGATGTTTCTAGTCCCGATTGTGGTTGTACCAAAGTTTTGTGTGCTCAAACTCAATGTCTTGTCACTCACCTTAAGTCTCATTGCAACAAAATGACAGAAGTAGTGTACGATAAAAAATTGTTAATATACTTCTTTCAAGATAGTATGAGTGGGGCAACGTTAAGCTAGTACACAAGATTGGACAATATGAAAAACCTATAAGTGGAAAGACCTTGTAGATCCTTTCATCAAGTAAAATAAGTACAACATAAACTTCATTCCACAAAGATCTAGCCTACAAGGTATGGAAATAGGTGATAGGGAATTTATCCGAGAATATACCCAGAGGTGGTTTGGTGTAGTTACTCAAATGGGTCTTACACTGCTAGAAAGGGAGATGGTTAGCTTGCTTAAAACACTCTACTTTGAGTTCCTAATTAGAAGTGCATCCCTGCACTTTACTGACCTAGTGGTTGTGGCCGAAAAGATTGAACAAGCTATTGAAGTAGATACTGTGAATTTTAAAGTCATGATGGAATCCGATATGGGGAATGGCTCTCAAATTGGGAATCTAGTTCGATCGGATCTCACTATATCATTGGCTACTCAAATGTCACTGCCAAAGATTGACATACCTTTACCACTTTAAGGTATTTACCAACATCTCTTGAACATTAGACATATCCATTAGATACCATAAGATCATCATTCTCTAAGTGGTACAATCCAAATGAGAAATGTGAACATCATGATGGGATCATCGCCCATTCAATCAAAAGCTGCAAGAATTTCAGGTATTAAGTCCGAAAGCTGGGAAGAAAGGGACAAGTTGAGTTTGTGAATGATAATGTCATCTATCACATTGTCACTAGATCATCATGAGCACAAGAAATGGTTGGTAAGCACTGACAAGACACAAATGTCGTCGAGAAATTTGACCTAATAAAGAGTGGCATTTGCCAAACTTTACTATTCAACATTTTAGCTTTAGGGTTACATCGCATATTTTAATGAAACAAGCCTTTTTAGTCTCTTTATTGTTTTGAAATTAAAAGATGTTTTTGTGAAAGTAATAACTTGACATTATATTGTTGTCCATAATTGGATAATATATAATGGCAACAATGATCGAACCCTAAGTTGCGTAATGCAAGATGTTAAGAGGCAATTGCTACCTTTTTGAAACTCATAAAACTGACTTTTAAAGTATTTTGACCATATCAATTTTGTAAAAACCCTTTTGTCAAAATAATCCTAGAAACAGTGTTTAGACATTCTTTTCTAAGGTGGTGAACGAATCATTCAAGCAATTCTTATTTTGAGATGACCACATAAATTTGAACCAAGATATAAAAAATGAAAAATGCATAAAAAGCTCACACCCCTATGTCTCTTGGGCCATGTTTTAATTGTATGCATAATTGCATGTAGTTTGATTTTCTAGTCATTGATTCATAAAAACATAAGTCTTTATGCAAAAATTCCAAACAATTACACTGAACGAGGAAAACATTTATCGGTTCTAATCGCTTGTGCTTGAAATGATGAAAAGTCATCTTTGTTATCCCTTCACATTCTAAAATATATCCCTTGTGGACTATTTAAGCTTGAATAAGTTTTTATTTGTAAAAAAACTCAATAAGATTACACCTCACACTAAGAGGCAAATGAAAATTCCAACAGCCAAATGTCGATCCAAACTAAGATCATACCCCACACTAGGGGGCAAACAAAAATTTAAAGATCAGAATCAAAATAAGGTTATGAAAAGCCAAAGCACCCGAGAAATCCAGATGTTGGGGGAAATTCTTAAATAAATAAATAAAATGACCAAGTCAAGGTCAAAACAAAATAAAAATGCCCCACCAAAGCAATCAAAAAGGCAAATCAAAGAAATATATAAAAAGAAAAGATTGAAAGACACAATGACAATGATCCTAGATCTTTAAAACCTTGAAACACTTTTTAAGACTACAAATCTTTTTCTTTCATAGTCGAAAGTCATAGCCTCATTGCGTGTCTTTAAAAGTCTTTTCTAATCAAGGGACCAATAAATGACATTCTCAAAATGCAAAAGAACTTTTTCATAAGAATCATGACATTACAAATAAAAACTACTCGTTATTATTCATACTAATAAAATAAGTGCTAAAAAAGAGACAAATTTTGTCAACAAAATCTCAACTTTTTACTTGAGCCTCTTGCTTTGAAACCTAAAAATATAGAAGATCATCTCATCTTGTACCTTCACCAGACCAAATCATCTTTTTCCAAAGAGATATTAAACCTTTGGGAATTGTAAGAAATTCAAAATAAAAAAAAATTTAAGCTTAAATCGGTTAAATTTCTGTTTTCAAAATGCAAAAAAATCATTTGAGCCAAGAACAACCCTAACTTTAAGGTAATATTTCTTTCTCAATCCATACCTTGTCAATCATCAATAAAATATCTCTTAGCGTTGAATGGTGTGTTTTGAGTCTTCAACCAAATAAGTTTAAACTTCAAGAATGCTTTCAAAATTTATGTCTCTCTGATTTCATTTCCATAATTAGACTTGAATGAACATGATTCTTGAAATTTGTGATTGATTCTAAAACAAGAAAGATTTAAAAAAAAAAAAAGGTCATCAACCGAGTATGCAAAGTCCTTGAAAAAATGACATTGACACTTTTTATAAGTCATCCTTAATAAGTCAAGTAGTCAGGGGGCAATGTAGTGGATCTTGAGAAGGATGACAAACAATATCTAGATTAGTTGGGGGGCAAAGAAGCGCATAATCAAATAATGATTATGTAAAATCCATCAAAGCTATGAATAAAATATGGTGATGACAAATGCCTCTTGATGATAAGCATAAGAATGAGCATAACTAAATCAGCTTAGGATAATGTTGCTTAAGGGCAATCTATGATTTGACAAACTCTATCAGCAGTTGAGAGTAATGTTACACTTGGGGGGCAATTTACCATAATCATTGACAATAGATGATTTGATGAACTCCTTCAGAAAGTAAGAGTAGTAGAGTCCTGCTTCTCCATTAAAGTGAGTGGGCAATGATGCAAGAATGACTATGATACCTTAAAAATGTTACCTGAGGATAATATTGCTTAAGGGCAATCTATGATTTGACAAACTCTATTAGCAGTTGAGAGTAATGCTACACTTGGGGGGCAATTTACCATAATCATTGGGCAATCATATGTTACCTAAGGATAATGTTCTTAAGGACAATCTATGATTTGACAAATTCTATCAGCAGTTGAGAGTAATGCTACACTTGGGGGGCAATTTACCATAATCATTAACAATAGATAATTTAATGAACTCTTTCAAAAAGTAAGAGTAATGAAGTCTTGCTTCTCCATTAAAGTGAGTGGGCAATGATGCAAGAATGACTATGATACCTTAAAAATGTTATCACATGAATGCATCAGTTTAGAGCAACTTACAACAATCATTGATAGCATATGATTTGATGAACCCCTTCATAAAGTAAGAGTAATGGAGCACCACTTATCCATCAAAATAAGCAAGCAATGGTGCAAGAATACCATAAATTGGAGTGCATCATCCAATCAGGGGCAACATTATGGTTTAAAGCGTTTGTCACTTCTCAAAAAATGGTTAAGTGAGCAGATCTTCATTTATTGCCTAAAGGTTTAGGCAATGCGACAAATAGGCAACCAAATACATTGATTACATGGGCAAAACCCGAGCGAGTTGATTTAACAAAAAAACAATCAAATACATTGATCACATGGACCAAACCTGAGTGAGCTAAAGGATTTAAGCTTAGCAACTAGGAGGCCAGATCGATACCAACAAACCTTTCCACTAATAGTGTGCTTTCTAGCCCTCAAAACAAGATAATATGCTTTCTAACCCTATCTTTTTTTCTTCTGAGTGCGTTTTCTAGCCCTTACAAGAAGATAGTGCACCAGCAAACCCTATCCTTTTCTTTCTGAGTACGCTTTTTAACCCTATCTCTTTTCTTCTGAGTGCACTTTCTAGCCCTTACTTCTAAAACTTTCATTAAAGATCATCAATCTTTGAGGTATCTATGAGTATCTCAAAATTTTGGAAGGATTAACTTTTTCTTGATATGGTAAATCCACAACCTTTTATCTTTTCTTCTTTACAAGTTTACTATCTAAAATCTTTTACGAGACTTTCTATCGTAAATATTGTAAAGAGATGACAACTTTTATAACCCAAATTTTAACTGTTTTTTCTAAATATTTTCAAAATACAAAAAAAAATTACAAAAAAATTTGTTCTTAATGTATTGGGGTAATTTTTCCACGTCTTCTAAAAAGAATTCAAATTTCTTTTCAACAAGTTCAACTTTTAATGCGTTATTTCAAAATTATTGATTTTTTTCCATCGAGTTGATGTTGCCTTTTTTAAAAAAATTAAAATACAAAAAATAAGAAAAATTTAAAAAAAATTGGATAAAAAGACCAAAATACAAAGGAAAAAAATGAGGGACCAAAGCGTTTTCGAAATCAGGAATTTGGGAGGAAAATGACAAATCAATTTGCTTATAAATATGTGGTTATCTCACATAAGAAAAGGGTAAGGGAGATAAAAAAAAATCAAATACAAAAAAGCTAAAAAATATTCCTCCACATTTTTCTCTCCAAATATCTCATATACAAAACCCTAGCCCACATTTATACCTAAGTAGCTGCCATAAAAACAATAGCAACCCTTCTCCAATCTCTCCCATCTTCTACCAATTACTCACCCTCCCTACGGTCTCTCTTTTGTCCACTAACCAATACCAGAAAACCCAACAAACACTCCACCATTACCAGCATCCTTCAACCTCTAGTCGAGAGACCCATAAAAATCCTAAACCCAATTTTGAATCTCTACCGCCAGACATTCAAATGAGAGCAAAAATGACCCCTTTTTCTTCGTTGTCACTATCGCCTGCAAATTAAAACCACATCTTCACTAATATCTCCTCAACAACAGCACAATGACTGACCACGATAACGCCACCAAGAAAAGAAACCATTCTACCTTTTCCATCGATAACAGCTCCCATATTGGTCGAAAGAAATAGCATATGTTCTGGCCACCTACAGATGCCATTAGTGTCGAAGCTACCTAACAACCTTATCACAAATCCACCAAAACCAAGCACCACCACACAGTTGACAGTCTCTCTTCTCTCTAACCACCATCAGAAGCTACAATAACATCCAAACAACCCCTTTCCCTCTCGACAAGCAGCAACAATATTAGACAATAGCCTTCTCACGCTAGCCTCTTCCTCCTCACTAATTTCTCCTTTCGGTACAACCACCTGAAAAAGAATTAAAACTGAGAGGAAGAAAGAATCAAGTCTAAGAAAAAAGAGAAACAAAAGTAAAAGCAATTGTTTATGTGCTTTTTTTTTTGTTTTACAGGTTATGGTGTATGACATCATCGCTACATACATGAAGAGGAATAAGAGATCTACCCAATCCACCTATTTTTTGCTTTATTATAGATGACACGTGGGTTCACACGGCACTTGTGGCAGTGGTGCATGAGACCCACGCGCCGCTATTGTTCCTCCAATTCCAGAGGCTTCGCGACACTGTTCTGAATAATAGCAACTTCCCTAGATTGTTTTGTGAATTGTTTTCTTATGGAAAGCCCTATAACATGATAAAAAAAAATTACTGTCATTGCAATACCTATCGATGAGGTTCTAAATATAATTCACATGAAAAATGAGTTTTTCACGGGATGTAATCCTAGGCTAAGATGTGTATACTTAATATGGACTTTGTATTTGAGCTTACTAGTAGTTAGGCTTGACCAATGACTAGAAGTTTGCCTAAGAAAACAATTCCTACAAGAGACTCTTTAGAGCTTAAGTTAGTAAGTGTGTAAGAGAAAATGAGAAAAATATAAGTATATGGAAGTGTTCAATATGAGAAAGTTATAACTTGTTTTGTTTACCTATGATCCAACGTTTGTATAGGCCTTAATCACGTCAGCTCACATTGGTAGTTACATGAAAATTGAATGGTATAAACATTGGCATCCATTATTGAATGTAGACTTTGGCATGTTATTAGTGAAGTGGTTGGTGAACATCAATGATATTTTTACTATAAATAGCTATTGGTAGAGGAGAAAGGTGTTCTATTGAATAGAATATGCAATATCACCATTGACTAGAAAATTTGGTGTCAACCTTACATAAAAGTTTATACTTACAAAAAATATATTAGTAAATTATAAAATAATTTGTGTGTGGATGGTGCGCAGTTCCACATTATAAAAAATATTTAGTGTGTGTATATTGGACAATATGTTTGAAAAAGGTTGGAGGAGGACAAAAAACTTTGGCCATTTAGGCCTTAACGACATGCAATGATTGGTGGTCATGCCATGGTTGTTGCTATATCAAAGCAAAACCCATGGTCCATAGAGAGTGGTGATTGAAATTGGAAATTATTTTTTACAAGAATCTCCTTGATTAAAAAAAAAAAGAAATACTATAATAGTATTTATGAACGACACTAATTAAGTATTTAAAATTCATTTTTTTTAGTGTAATTGTATATACAGACAAAAATTGTACAAAATATGAAAAGCATTCCCCAAGAATTACAAAAACCCGTTACCAAGTCCAAATTACCTGAGGCAACAAGAAAACAAGTAAAAGTTAAGAGAAGTTCAAAAATTAGAAAAATAGACAGCCAAAACAACAGTAAGGGTACCCGTCTATTACGTATTTGGAAAACCCAAAATTGATCTACCGATTTTTCAAACAGAAGCTTTGAAACCAAGAATTTTTAGAAACTAGTCAATAGATTTCTAGAAAATCCAAAACTGATCAACTAGTCTTACAATAGCAGTAGACCTAAAGTGCAGAATTCAAAAGACAACCAATGTAAAGGAACCTCATGACATTGAAAGACGTCATATGTACCTGAGTGTGGCTGGAATCAGATACCTTGGTTTGAGCTTTATCAAATGGGACCGAACGAGCTTGAAAATCTCCTAACTAATATCTTAGTGAGCATGATAAATTTGATGGAAGACCTGATTATTCCTCTCATACTAGATGAAGTAAAACATGGCTGAGAGGACTGGTTGTGCAAACAGATGTATGAAATCTTTCTTTTTTCTGAAATACAAGGATGCTCACTTAAGTAAAGGTCATTATGTCATTGTAGGCCAACCTATAAAAGTCCTGTTCATAAGAGTTCCCCAAACCAAAGTAAAGAAAGGTTACTAAAAGAACATGTTGTCATGAGTCTCAACATGCAACCCACAAAGTATACATATCAATAAGGTGATAATTTGATAGGTATGAAGTCTGTACATGGTGTTAAGACAACTCAAACTAGCAAGCAATATGGTAAAAAAAAAAGTGTCTTGAAATTTGACTTGGAAAATAGAAGAAATGGTGCATAAATTATATTAGTCTCGAGTTTTGAAGAACCTTCCAATTCAAGTCGATAATAAACTTTCTTGATGAGTGAACCTTCTAGAAATAGAAGTTTGGTAAGGCAATCCTTGGATGAAATTCCTAAATAGTCTGTAGCTCCTAGCTCCTCGAGGGGAAAGCCCAAGTACCCTCCTTAATTATGTCCAAAACTTTTGCATCCCAGGGCAGCCTCGTGAAGGATAACATCCTAAAAGGTAAAAGGTCATAAAATTGTTGTCCATCTGATAACCAATAGTCAAGACAGAGAAATAGTTGTCCTATCACCTATGTGAGAGATAAATAGCCCTTCACATCAGTCTCTACTGAGAAGAATCTTCCTTCAAGACTAGGAAGGAGCTAAATGAAGTCTAATATATTAGAAAGACTTCCCTTCAAACAAGACATTATGCACTTAAACTGCCCAAACATAAGATATATACGATAGGAGCTTTTAGACATGTTTAAGAATGGTTTTTTTATTCCATGCCATGACCCTCTTTATCCCCAAACCCCCCCTCTTTTTTTTAAAGGGCAACAAATAGAAGCCAAACTACCTAAGTAGATAATAGAGCATGGAAGGATAAAAATAATCAACCAATATACCTGAAAAGAGAGTAGAACAGATTCGAACAACTCAAGATGACCAAAATAAGTAAGGGATGCTGATGTCTAAAGCTTGATCCTAAAGATAATTTGCTCCACTAGAGATTTGACCTTTAACATGTAGTGATCCGGCTCACCATCAGCATTCGGTTTGACATTCTTCGTAGCAAAAAGGTCACCAACCTCTACAACAGTCTACGACCTAAAATGGTAGACCAAATTAGAATGAAGTAGTTGACTTGTTCTAAAGGGCACTAGTTTCTAGGGTTACTATGTTATCCAACCAGTCATCTGGTTCCTTAGATTGTTGAACTGGTCAACCTATTTCAGTAGAAGAGTCGTCTTGGGTACTATTTTTCCTACAACAACTTTTAGGGGGATGCAATCCCATTTGCAAAAACGTTATATGCTTATAAGACATCACCTCTATTTTTAATCTTAAGCATGTCTTCTGCGTAAAAATTCAGGGTCTTAACTGAAGCCTTACATGAGTGTCCAAAAACTTTATAAGTTTCATAAGCTTTTGGTTTCCACTCATAATCATTTGTAATCGAGATAGGTTCCAAAGATAACCTATATTTCAGCTGGAAACCTTAGACCATAAACAACGAGGCATCCAACTGAACATAAACCTAAGCGTAGTCAAGTTGGGTGCCTCTAAATGTTTGTTCATCACAAGCCAAAGGTCTTCCAACCATATTAGCGGCCATTCCAAGGTCCGCTTTATTCCAAAAAGGAAAAGGTAACTCTTATTGGCAAACACATGCATGCACTTTTGAGATTTTGTTCTTATTAAGTACAAAACAAATGAGGGTGTTATAGTTGAGGATAATGGTCTTCCCCCCACAAGCATCCACGATCCCTTTTCCATAAAAGAGTTAGCATCATTCCCACTCATGAGGTAGAAAATCAAGAAGCCTTGTTATTTTGTCATGACACTCTCAATGCTACACTTCTTCTATAACCAGAATGCAATAGAATTGGTCGCATAGTAGAGCATCTGAGAACCCGAGAAAAATCCCACCAAGCAGCGGTTCCTAACTTACTCTCATCAATGGTATTATCTGAGATTTTCAAAATAGTGTCAATCTCTTTCCTTGGGAAAGATATTATCTTAGCTTGGATGGTTGAGTTTGATACTTTCACTCTATTAGCCCATGAAGTGCTAAGGGTGGAGTTGGTGGTTTTCTTTTGTGCCATAGTGACAATTTAAATGACAGTAAACAATAAACAGTTAGGAGTAAGTCATTTACTTTGCACAACTCCACTAAAAGTTACAACCAAATCCAATAGTAGGTTGTGGAGAGATGGCCTCTGCAAAATTGGTGACATTTGTTTCCTCAGCTTTGGTCCAAAACTTGGAAACCAGTCTCCACCGTTCAAAATCAAGGGAACTAGGTGGCGAACCCACGATATAAATTTGAGTAAGATCCAATAGGTAGATTATAGAAAATGATCAAAGTGGCACGGTTATTTTACCTAGAAGTTCTTCTATAAAAATGCAGAAGTGTTGCGAGGGCAATAACTCCCTACTCAGTAATCGAAACAAAGATCCATTCAATCAGAAAGTGGAGTGGGTTAAGAAGAACAACATATCTGAAAATGAAAGAAATCAAATGGTGCTCAAAGTAGTTATAGCTCTGGAAACACCACTCTTTCTAATCTTTCTTCAAACCTTATCTCTCTAAAAAAAATTATTTTTTCATAATACTCGGTTAAGTACTTTGTCTTTTTTGTGGCTCACACATGTCATTAAAAAAAAAAATATTTTTTTGGCATAATATCTCCATTAAGGGAAAAAATAGTAATTAATTCTTACTAAATATAATAGTTTTCTAACATAGCAAAATAAGAAAAAGTTATTAAATATTAGTTTGTCATTTAACAAATTAAAACTATATAAAAAAGCCCTTTTTCTTTTCATTTAGATGGAATGCATGCATTAAGTTTCTTATACTATCTTGAAAAGAAAGGAAAATGATTTTTATTTTTTTTACAGTTGATTTGGAAAAATTAACCTCATTCTTATTTATCTTTGAATTAGTAGAGAACTTTTTTTAATTTAATCAATAATTTATTTTCTTTCCTTCAAGGTAATAAGAACAAAACAAGATTCTAACTTCTTCCTCATACTTTACTTTTAATTTTTTTTAAGTGAAGAATAACATTAGACTAAAGACAATCAGCAACAAAAGCATGTTGCTGAAAATTACAACACCAAATAACTTTATCATAAATGTGTTTTTTTT